>ERZ773359.3048-NODE-3048-length-19941-cov-6.844564_pt1 | contig 19941 bp, 15 predicted proteins | sample MGYA00374955_ERZ773359 | MGnify/ENA primary metagenome ERZ773359 (study PRJEB29098, sample SAMN04486028) | biogas fermenter metagenome | study: EMG produced TPA metagenomics assembly of the Biogas fermentation microbial communities from Germany - Plant 4 DNA1...
AAGTAAAATTTTTTATATTGACAACGTTTACCTGCTTCGATATAATAAAACTCAAAACTTTATGCCGCGAAAATGGCAATGATGGGGAAAAGTATTTTTCGTGCGGCCTTTCAGAGAGCCGGTGGTTGCTGTGAACCGGCAGGCGGCGAAAAAGAAAGTCACCTCAGAGCAGCCCGCTGAACAAGTTGCTTTAGTAGGCGTGGCCGGGGCCTGCCCGTTATCTGCAGGAAGCCTAAAGGCCGGTTGTTGCCGGTAAATAAGGGTGGTACCGTGGAAGGAATCCTTCCGCCCCTTAATGGGGGTGGAAGGTTTTTTAATATTTAGTTTAAATTTTAGGAGGCAGTAGGGATGAGTAATATTATTTACCTCAACGGTAGGTATGTGCCGGAAGAAGAAGCAAAAATTTCTGTTTTTGATCATGGTTTCCTCTATGGAGACGGTGTGTTTGAAGGCATTCGTGCATACAACGGAAAGGTTTTTAAACTAAAAGAGCATTTGGATCGTTTTTATGATTCTGCCAAATCAATTATGTTGGAGATTCCGGAAAGTTATGAGGAAATGAAAGAAGCCATTTTGGAAACCATCCGCAGAAATAACCTGCGTGATGCTTATATCCGGGCTGTTGTTTCCAGAGGCCCCGGAGATTTAGGGCTGGACCCCAATAATTGTACCAGGGCAACCACCGTCATTATCGCCAGTTCCATTGTGCTTTATCCCCCGGAACTGTATGAGAAAGGTTTACCGGTTGTCACGGTGGCTACAAGACGTAATAGCCCAGATGCTTTAGATCCGCAAATAAAATCTCTTAATTACTTAAATAATGTTCTCATTAAAATTGAAGCAAACCAGGCTGGAGTTAAGGAAGCAATTGTCCTGAACAGAGAAGGTTATGTAACAGAAGGTTCGGCGGATAATATCTTTATTGTGAAAAATCAAGTTGTGATTACACCGCCCACCTACTTAGGTGCTCTGCCCGGAATTACGCGCAGTGTAATTATGGAGGTAGCTAAAAAGGCCGGCTACGAAGTGCAGGAAAGACCATTTACGCGGCATGAACTCTATGTGGCTGATGAATGTTTCTTAACCGGAACGGCTGCCGAGGCCATCCCCGTCGTGGAAGTGGACGGACGTAAAATCGGCGACGGCAAACCAGGTCCGGTGACAAAAGATCTCATTAAACGTTTCCGTGCTTTAACCGGGGTAGAAGGGGAGCCGGTTTATCCAGAAAAATAAGAGCAGGAGGAAAAAAATGCGCAGCGACAATATGACAAAAGGTGTAGAACGGGCTTCTCATCGCTCATTATTATACGCCATGGGACTGGTTAAGGAAGAACTGGAGAGGCCGTTGATTGGAATTGTGAACTCTGCCAATGATTTTGTCCCGGGCCATAAACATCTGCATCAGATTGCGGCGGCGGTAAAAGAAGGAGTACGCTTGGCCGGCGGCACGCCACTGGAGTTTTTTACTATTGGGGTGTGCGACGGATTGGCCATGAATCATCAAGGGATGCATTATTCCTTAGCCAGCCGTGAACTTATTGCCGATTCTGTGGAAGTAATGGTTAATGCCCATCCCCTTGACGGTCTGGTTTTTATTCCCAACTGCGATAAAATTGTTCCCGGCATGCTCATGGCAGCGGCCCGTTTAAATCTTCCTGCCATTTTTGTCAGCGGCGGACCGATGCTGGCAGGCAGGTATAAAGGTAAAGCGGTGGATTTAAACAGTGTCTTTGAAGCTGTAGGCAGCGTCAAAGCTGGAATAATGTCGGAAGAAGACTTGGCTGAATTGGAAAGGGAAGCTTGCCCCGGTTGCGGTTCCTGTTCCGGTATGTTTACCGCCAATTCCATGAATTGTATTACAGAAGTGCTGGGAATGGGACTGCCCGGTAACGGTACCATTCCGGCGGTGGCGGCGGCGCGCATCCGTTTGGCCAAAAAAGCGGGCATGCAGATTTTGAAGCTTGTGCGGGAAAATTTAACACCGGATAAAATTTTAACTGCCGAGGCCTTTAATAATGCTTTGACGGTGGATATGGCTTTGGGTTGTTCTACCAATACTGTTTTACACCTTCCTGCCATTGCCCATGAAGCCGGTATAAAAATTAACTTGGATTATATCAACGAGATTAGTGAAAGGACACCACAGTTGTGTAAACTGGCGCCGGCGGGGGAAAACCATATTGAAGATTTGGCTGCAGCCGGCGGTATCCAAGCTGTTATGAAACGCTTAAATGAAGGTAATTTTTTGCATACTGAATGTCTTACCGTCAGTGGCCAAACAATTGGCGAGCAGTTGTCGGCAGCGCAGATCCTTGATGATGATGTGATTCGTCCTTTAGATAACCCTTACAGCCAAAGCGGCGGTATCGCCATCTTAAGGGGCAATTTAGCTCCGGACGGTGCTGTGGTTAAGCAGGGAGCAGTAGCGCCGGAAATGATGAAAAAAACCGGCCCTGCACGTGTCTTTGACAGTGAAGAGGAAGCGGTGGCGGCAATTTTTGGCGGTAAAATTAAAAAAGGCGATATTATTGTTATTCGATATGAAGGACCTAAGGGCGGTCCCGGGATGCGGGAAATGCTGACTCCCACTTCGGCTGTGGCCGGTATGGGCTTGGATAAAGATGTGGCTTTGATTACTGACGGGCGCTTTTCCGGTGCCACTCGCGGTGCCTCCATTGGCCATGTTTCTCCGGAGGCCATGGAGCGGGGTCCCATTGCCGCTGTCCGTGAAGGAGATTTAATCAGTATTGATATCCCGGCGCGCAAGCTGGAATTGCTTATTAGTGAAGAAGAACTACAAAAACGGCTGGCAGAATTGGAATTACCAAAACCAAAAATTACGCAGGGATATCTGGCCCGTTATGCACGCTTGGTAACCAGTGCCAACACGGGAGCCGTTTTTAAAGAGGAGGGACAGATAACATGAAACTGACCGGTGCACAAATGGTAGTAGAAGCTCTTAAACGGGAAAATGTAGAAGTAGTTTTCGGTTATCCGGGAGGTAGCGTCTTAAATTTATATGATGTGCTTTATGACAGCGACATTAGGCATTATCTGTCCCGTCACGAACAAGGTGCTGTACATGCGGCGGATGGGTATGCCAGGGTAACAGGTAAGCCCGGGGTTGTCTTTACCACATCCGGCCCCGGGGCCACAAACGCCGTGACAGGCATTGCCAATGCTTATATGGATTCTGTGCCTTTGGTGGTATTCACCGGGCAGGTTGCCACCACTTTAATTGGCACGGATGCTTTTCAGGAAGCTGATATGTTTGGCATTACGCTGCCCATTACAAAACATAATTACTTGGTGACCGATATTCAAGAACTGCCAAGGATTTTAAAGGAAGCTTTTTACCTGGCCACCTCCGGTCGGCCTGGTCCTGTGCTAATAGATTTGCCCAAGGATATTCAGCAGCAGCAAGCGGAATTTGTCTACCCCGAAGAAGTTAATATCCCCGGGTATAATCCCACCTATGAAGGCCATCCGGGGCAGGTAAATAGGGCAGCCAAGGCCATTGCCCGGGCAAAAAAACCGGTTATTTACGCCGGCGGCGGGGTTGTATCTTCCGGAGCGCATGAATTGCTGTTGAAGTTGGCGGAAACCACCGGTATTCCTGTGGCCACAACATTAATGGGCATGGGCGGCTTCCCCAGCGACCATCACCTTGCTTTAGGAATGTTGGGGATGCACGGCACCTATTGGGCCAATATGGCCGTGCACGAGGCCGATTTAATTATGGCTATTGGCGCCCGCTTTGATGACCGGGTGACCGGCAAATTAGATGTTTTCGGCCAAAACGCCAAAATTGTGCATATTGATATAGACCCGGCTGAAATCGGCAAAAATGTCAAGGCAGATATACCGATTGTGGGTGATGTGAAGCTGGTCTTGACAGAACTCCTAAAGAAGGTGAAGCCGAAGGAACATAAAGAATGGCTTGCACGTATTGACGAGTGGAAAAAAGAAGCACCACTGCGGTACAATCAGGCGGAAGACGGGGAAATATTACCGCAGTATGTAATTGAATCTATTTATAATGTAACCAAAGGGGAAGCTCTGATTGCCACGGAAGTGGGCCAGCATCAAATGTGGACGGCCCAGTATTACCGGTTCAAAAAGCCTCGTTCGCTTATTACTTCCGGTGGCTTGGGTACAATGGGGTTCGGTCTTCCTGCCTCCATTGGCTTGCAGATAGGGGCACCGGACGCAACTGTATTCTGCATTGCCGGGGATGGCAGTTTCCAGATGAATCTACAGGAGCTGGCCACGGCGGTTGCGTATAAAATACCAATCAAGGTGGCAATTATCAACAACAGATATTTAGGTATGGTACGCCAGTGGCAGGAGTTGTTTTTCAATAAACGCTATTCCTCGGTGGATTTACAAAAAAGCCCCGATTTTGTTAAGCTGGCGGAAGCTTTCGGCGCTGTCGGTTTACGTGCCGAAAAACCGGCAGAAGTAATCCCGACCATTGAGAAAGCCATTGCCACACCGGGGCCTGTCGTGATCGATTTTAGAGTACGGCCGGAGGAAAATGTCTTCCCCATGGTGCCGCCGAACCATGCAATTAGTGATATGGTCAGGGGGGAATAAGATATGAAGCATATTTTAGCGGTACTGGTGGAAAATAAGCCGGGAGTACTGGTACGTGTGGCCGGGTTGTTTGCCAGGCGTGGATTTAATATTGAAAGTTTGGCCGTAGGAAGAACAATGGATCCGGGAATTTCACGGATGACCATTGAAGTGGATGCTGATGAAGAAACTCTTGAACAAATCAATAAACAGCTTAACAAACTGGTTAATGTCATAAAAATCTCCAATCTGACACAGGAGCCTTACGTGGATCGGGAATTGGTGCTGATCAAAGTAAATGCTCCTGCCTCCAGTCGTGCGGAAATTCAGCAGATAGTCGAAACATTTAGGGCAAAAATTATTGATGTTTCACTCCAGTCGCTGATTATTGAAGTAACTGGTAATGAAGAGAAGCTGGAAGCCATCCAGTCGCTATTATCCCATTATGGGATTTTAGAGATGGTGCGTACCGGTAAAATAGCCCTGTTGCGGGGCAGTAAAACGACGAAAAACGGGGAGGTAAAGTAAATGGCAAAAATGTATTATGATAACGATGCAAATTTGGCAGTACTGGAAGGACGGACGGTGGCTGTCATGGGGTACGGCAGTCAAGGTCATGCGCAGGCACAAAATTTACATGATTCCGGGGTCAATGTCATTGTGGGACTGCGTAAAGGCAGCCCTCGCTGGGCAGAAGCTGAAGCTGCCGGTTTGAAAGTAATGACGGTGGCGGAAGCAGCCCAGGCCGCCGATGTGATTCAGATTTTACTGCCCGATGAAAAACAAAAAGAAGTATATGAGGCTGAAATCAAACCGTATTTAAAAGCAGGGGACGCCTTGCTTTTCTCCCATGGTTTTAATATTCATTTTGGTCAAATTGTGCCGCCCTCTGATGTGGACGTTATTATGGTGGCACCGAAAAGCCCGGGTCATTTAGTGCGCAGGACATACCAGGAAGGAGCCGGTGTGCCCGGTCTTTTAGCTGTGTACCAGGATGCAACCGGTAAGGCAAAAGAAATTGGCTTGGCTTATGCCAAGGGAATCGGCTGCACCCGTGCAGGCGTCATTGAAACTACCTTTAAAGAAGAAACGGAAACCGACCTGTTTGGTGAACAAGCAGTACTTTGCGGTGGTGTGTCCGAGCTGATTAAAGCCGGTTTTGATACACTGGTGGAAGCCGGTTACCAACCGGAAATAGCTTATTTTGAATGTTTACATGAACTGAAGCTCATTGTAGACCTCATTTATGAAGGCGGTTTGTCTTATATGCGTTATTCCGTCTCCGATACGGCCCAATACGGCGATTTTACCAGGGGCAAGCGGATTATTACAGAAGAAACGCGTAAAGAAATGAAAAAGATTCTGCATGAAGTACAAACAGGAAAGTTTGCCCTGGAATGGATCCAAGAAAACCAGGCTAATCGTCCTTACTTTAATACCACCAATAAATTGGAAAGAGAACATCTTATTGAAAAAGTGGGCAGAAAACTGCGTCGCATGATGAGCTGGATTGATGCTAAAGAGGTCTAAACGATTGCAAAAAGACAAGCTATACTATCACTGAATTAAAAATACCTGTAAAGAAAAAAGCGTGGTGTTGGCAAACATCACGCTAATTTTTCCATATTTTTGTTTTTCTTGATCATTTCCTGACGTAGTATCTGCAAAGGGGGTGCCTGTTTTTGGCGTAACCCTGCATGTTTTTTGCAAGTTTGTCTATAGCTAACATAAAATATAGTTTGGCGAGAAATATTAACAGTCTGAGCAGGAAAAGTTGCCGGATTAGTCGAAGTAAGCTATGTTTCGCAAGGTTTCCTGATTTCCTGATTTCCGGCAAAGTTAAAAGGAGGCGTTGGCGTGAAAAATTATAAGACTGAAAATATCCGAAATGTTGCCCTTATCTCCCACGGAGGAGCAGGTAAAACTTCTCTGGCCGAAGCCATGATCTTTACCACCGGGGCTACTAACCGTTTAGGCAAAGTAGATGCCGGTACAACCACCACTGACTTCGACCAGGAAGAAATTAAACGTCAAATTTCCATTAATACTGCTTTAGCTCCTATTGAATGGAAAAACGTTAAAATTAATTTACTTGACACTCCGGGATATTTTGATTTTATAGGTGATACCATCAGTGCTTTGCGCGTGGCCGATGCGGCTGTAATGGTTGTTTCGGCTCCGTCCGGAGTAGAAGTAGGTACAGAAAAATTCTGGGCTTATGCCGATGAGTATAAGCTGCCCCGTTTAGTATTTGTGAACAAAATGGACAGGGAAAATGCCGATTTTGGCAAAGTTTTTGCCCAACTGCAAGAGTTTTTCGGGTTAAATGTTGTACCGGTGCAGCTTCCCATTGGTGCAGCAGAAAATTTTAAAGGCATTGTGGATTTAGTTTCCCAAAAAGCTTTAACCTTTAGTGACAACGGCAAAAAGATGACAGAAGGAGAAATTCCAGCCGATTTAAACGATGCCGTGGCAGAATACCGGGAAAAACTAATTGAAGCGGTTGCCGAAAGTGATGACGAGCTGCTAATGAAATATTTAGAAGGTGAAGAGCTGACAGATGAGGAGATTAATACAGGTCTGCGCAAAGGTATCCTCAGCGGTAAAGTAATACCCATTATGTGTGGTGCAGCCACCCTCAATATCGGAACACTACCTTTACTGGATACCATTGCTACTGCTTTCCCCTCACCGGCCGATGTAGGCGAAGTAAAAGGAACCAATGCTGAAGATAAAGAAGTGGCCATTAAAGTAGACGCCAATGGCCCTGTCAGTGCCCTTGTCTTTAAAACTTTTGTGGACCCCTTTGTGGGTAAGATTTCGTATTTTAAAGTTTATTCCGGTACCGTACAGGGCGACAGCCAGCTGTACAATGCCAATAAAGGCAAAAATGAACGCATTGGACAAGTTTTTACCATGTTGGGTAAGAACCAGATTAACCTGGAGCAGGTGCCGGCCGGCGATATTGCCGCTGTAGCCAAGTTGCAAGATACCGGAACCAACGATACGCTGTGTGAAAAGCAAAATCAGATCAAACTGGATCCCATTAAATTCCCCACCCCTGTTACCACCTTTGCGGTAGTGCCGAAAAAGCAGGGTGAGGAAGATAAAGTGGCACAAGGTATTGCACGCTTCTTAGAAGAAGACCCCACTTTCCGCCTGGAGCGCAATACAGAAACTAAGGAAACATTAATTTCCGGTATGGGCGAAATGCACTTAGAGATTATTACCAGCAAATTGAAGCAAAAGTTTGGGGTTGAAGTAGAATTAACCTTACCTAAAGTTCCTTACAAAGAAACTATTCGCAGTACGGTTAAAGTGGAAGGTAAACATAAGAAACAGTCGGGTGGCCGCGGACAATACGGTCATGTTTGGATTGAGTTCTCACCGCTACCTGCCGGCGAGTATTTTGAATTTGAAGATAAAATCTTTGGCGGTGCAGTACCCAAGCAATATATTCCTGCGGTGGAAAAAGGCTTGCGGGAAGCCATGGAGCACGGTGTTTTAGCCGGCTATCCTGTAGTTGACATTAAAGCCAGCTTGTATGATGGTTCTTACCATACTGTTGACTCTTCGGAAATGGCTTTCAAAATTGCTGCCAGCCTTGCCTTTAAGAAAGGTATGGAACAAGCCAACCCTGTTTTATTAGAGCCCATTATGTATGTGGAAGTAACCGTACCGGAACAATTCATGGGCGATATTATGGGCGATATGAACAGCCGCCGCGGTCGAATTCTCGGTATGGAAGCCAAAGGTGGCAACCAAGTGATCAAGGCTCATGTCCCCATGGCGGAAATGCTCAAGTATTCGGTAGACTTGCGGTCAATGACACAAGGGCGCGGCTCCTTTACCATGGAGCTTGACCATTACGAAGAAGTGCCGGCACATTTGGCAGAACAGATTATTGCTGAAGCACGGACACAACAGGATGAAGAATAAGCAGAAACATCCTGCAGAAGATACAAGAGCAAGCACCAAAAGGGCTTGCTCTTTCGCTTCGCTTGCTCATACTTTGTCATTAATTTGAATACATTGCATTAGCAAGCTCGTTGGAGGAGTAAAAATGAGAAAAAAAATAGCAGTATTGTACGGAGGCCGTTCCGGTGAGCATGAGGTTTCTATTAGTTCCGCCGAAGCCATCATGGAAGGCCTGGAGCAAATAGAAGATTATGAAGTTGTGCCTGTATTTATTACTAAAGAGGGGCAGTGGCAGCTACATGGCAATCGCGTAGCACTGTTGCCCGATCCCGCCATCGGCGGGTTATATCTCCTTGACGGCGAAAACAGGGGTAATATTGTCTCCATTGATGTTGTCTTTCCGGTTTTACACGGCACTTTCGGTGAGGACGGTACGGTACAGGGGCTGCTGGAGCTGGCACGTATACCTTACGTGGGAGCCGGTGTCGCCGGCTCCGCTATAGGCATGGATAAAATTTTCATGAAAGCAGCGCTGAAAGCTTTTGCCCTGCCGGTGGGGGACTATCTGTGGTTTACGGCAGCCAGGTGGGAAAAAGCCAAAAATGAGCTGGCCGAGGAAATAGCAGTAAAATTAGGTTTTCCCTGTTTTGTTAAGCCTGCCAATTTAGGCTCCAGTGTGGGTGTAAATAAAGTTTATGCAAAATCCCAATTGGAACCGGCGGTGGAGGAAGCTTTGCAGTATGACCACCGGGTCATTGTGGAAAAATTTTTAGCCGGGCGGGAAATAGAATGCAGTGTTTTAGGTAACGATGAACCAAAAGCTTCTTTACCGGGAGAAATAGTCCCTTGTAATGACTTTTATGATTATAAAGCCAAGTATATTGATGATGGTTCCACTTTAATTATTCCCGCGGAACTGAAACCGGAGACGGTAGAGCAAGTACAAGAGCTGGCAGTAAAAGCGTTTTTAATGCTGGATTGTGCCGGCATGGCCCGGGTTGACTTTTTTGTGGAGGAAGAGCAGCAAAAGATTTGGATTAACGAGATTAATACGATTCCAGGTTTTACCGACATTAGTATGTATCCAAAACTGTGGGAAGCAAGCGGCCTTCCTTTTCCAGAATTATTGCGCCGGCTGGTGGAATTGGCGGAAGAACGGGCAGCAAAACGGGCACAGCTAAAAACAAGTTTTGTGCCGGAGTAAAGCCTGCTTGTTTTTCTACTTGTCCTAATTTGTAAAGTGTAGTAAAATAAGTAACTAAATCTTGATATGGGACATGTCTTAAAGGGGGTATCTATAGATGGCTGAACGAAATACTTTAAGCGTCAAAATTGGCCAGACGGAATTACTGGGCGGAGTCATTATGGACGTAACCACACCGGAGCAGGCTAAAATTGCGGAAGAAGCAGGAGCCGTGGCCGTGATGGCTTTAGAGCGCGTGCCGGCAGATATTCGTGCCGCCGGGGGAGTTGCCAGAATGGCAGATCCCGAGCTGATTCTGCGCATTATGGATGCGGTCAGTATTCCGGTAATGGCAAAGGTCCGGATTGGTCATTTTGTAGAAGCACAAATTCTGGAAGCCCTAGGCGTAGATTATATTGATGAAAGTGAAGTTTTAACGCCGGCTGATGAAGAATTTCATATTAATAAAAAATTATTCAAAGTACCTTTTGTCTGTGGTGCACGCAATTTAGGTGAAGCGCTGCGGCGTATCGGCGAAGGTGCGTCCATGATCCGCACAAAGGGTGAAGCAGGTACAGGTAATGTGGTAGAAGCAGTACGGCATATTCGCAAAGTATCAAGTGAAATTCGCAAACTGCAAAACACTCCGGATGAAGAATTAATGACCTTTGCCAAAAATATTGGTGCTCCTTATGAATTGGTACAGGAAGTCAAACGCCTGGGACGCTTACCGGTACCTAACCTGGCTGCCGGCGGCATCGCTACACCCGCCGATGCTGCTTTAATGATGCAGCTAGGTTGCGACGGGATTTTTGTTGGTTCCGGCATTTTTAAAGCAAAGGATCCCAAAGCTCGCGCCAAGGCCATTGTGGAAGCAACGGCACATTATGATGACCCGAAAGTTTTAGTGGAGATCTCTAAAGGCTTGGGTGAAGCCATGCCGGGTTTAGATATTAGCCTTTTGCGGCAGGAAGAAAGGATGCAGGAGCGGGGCGTTTAAAGGCCGGCTTACTTGGTTTTTAAGGATAAAGCGGGAAGAAAGAAACTTGGAGAAGGTAAAAAGCCTTCTCTTTTTTTCTTTGCCCTTTTAAACGGTACCGGGATAGGAGAATTCAGTGGTGGCGAAAAAGGAGAATTTTTGTTGTTTGTGGAATTTTAGAGAGGGTGACACTATGAAAGAGAGATATTTATTTGATTTGCTGGCACCGGTAAAAAAAAGACCTAAAGTAACAGCCCCTAAGCGGCAAAAAGTAATACAACCAAGCGAGTCTTTGGATAAATTTACGGCTTTAAAGCAGGAAGCTTTAACTTGTCAACGCTGCCGTTTGCGCCAGGGTGCCACCCAAGTAGTTTTTGGGGTAGGTAATCCTCAAGCAGTCCTTATGATGGTGGGCGAAGGACCCGGGGCAGATGAAGACAGACAAGGCATCCCCTTTGTGGGCAGGGCAGGACAGCTTTTAGATAAAATTTTGGCGGCGGCGGAAATTCGCCGTGAGGATATCTATATTACCAATGTGGTTAAATGCCGGCCGCCCCAAAACCGCATGCCTCAGGAAGATGAAGTGGCAGCTTGTGTGCCTTTTTTGAAACGGCAAATTGAACTGATTAAACCGAAAATAATTGTTTGCTTGGGGGCACTGGCCACCCAAACAATTATCGCGCCGGAAGCACGCGTTTCGGTGGTGCGCGGCCGCTGGTTTGAAAGATTTAATGCCCGTGTGATGGCTACTTTCCACCCGGCGGCACTGCTCCGGGACGTGAGTAAAAAGCGTCCTGTGTGGGAGGATATGAAAAAAATCAGGGATATATATCGTACACTGATTTAAGGGAGGTTAAGCATGCCCAAGATTCTTGTTGTTGATGATGAGAAAACCATTGTTAAGGGGATTAAATTTGCCTTGCAAAAAGAAAATTTTGAAGTGCTGGTGGCCTATGACGGCAAAGAAGCTCTGGAAATCTTTGCACAGGAAGCACCGGATTTAATTGTGCTTGATTTAATGCTGCCCGAAATAGACGGCTTTGAGGTTTGCCGCCGCATCCGCAAAACCAGTGAAGTTCCCATTATTATGCTTACTGCCCGGGGAGAAGATATTGACAAGATTCTTGGTCTTGAGCTGGGGGCAGACGACTACATGACAAAACCTTTTAACCCGCGTGAATTGGTGGCTCGCATTAAAGCGGTTTTGCGGCGCGCCCAAAGCAAGTCAACAAATCCGGCTTCTTTGCAGTATATCCGCCTGCAAGATTTGCAAATTGATTTATTGCAGCAAAAAGTGCGTGTGCGCGATAAAGAAGTGGACCTTACCAGCAAAGAATTTGCCCTTTTGAGTTTGCTGGCAAGCAACCCCGGCCGTGTTTTTAGCCGCGAAAAACTGTTGGAGCATGTTTGGGGTTATGATTACTACGGTGATGCGCGCACGGTAGACGTGCATATCCGCCACTTGCGGGAGAAAATTGAACAGGATCCCGCTGCTCCGCAGCTGATTCTCACCGTTTGGGGAGCAGGTTATAAATTCCGGGAGGGGAAGAATGTTTAACAGTATCCGCACCAAGTTGACAGCCACTTATATCATTTTAATTGTGGCTGTCATGGCCTTTGCAGCTTTTTTCCTGCTGAATGTACTCAGCAATTATTACCTGTCCTATGAATATGCCAAGCTACAAGGGGCAGCAAAAGTAGTTAGAGATTTGGTAGCCACCAAGCTGCAAGCGGCACCGGACGTTGTGGATATTTCCAATCAGGCTGAATTGGTTGCCAGGCAGAATAATGCCCGTATTTTAATTACTGATCACAAGCAGCGGGTTCTGGGGGATTCGGTGCGTGTAGACGGGCTGGTGGGAACCACACTGGATCGGATGGAAATAGCCCGGGCTTTAATGCGGTTTGAAGATGAAGCCTGGAGCATCCAGTATTCGGACTTAAGTGATACCTGGGTGATGCAGGTGGCCGTGCCTGTTTTGAACGGCGATAAAGTTGTGGGTGCCGTGTTTATTGCTTCTTCCTTGGCGGAAGTTTATGAAGTACAAAAAGATCTGCGGAATTATATTATTATTTTAATGCTGCTTACCATTATGCTTGCCGGTTTGTTGGGGCATTTTTTAGCCCGCCGCATTACCGACCCCATTGAATCATTGACGGTGGCGGCGGAAAAAATGGCAGCCGGAGATTTATCGCAACATGTTTCCGTCCGTTCCCAAGATGAGATTGGCCGCCTGACAAAACAGTTTAACGAAATGGCCATGCGCCTGCAGGAAAGTACCAGGCAGTTGAAGGATTTTGTGGCTAACGCTTCACATGAAATGCGCACGCCGCTGACTTCCCTGAATCTTTTGGTGAAATCATTGCGCGAGTACCCCTTGGATAAAGAAGAACAAGAAGAATTCCTGGCCGATATAGATCAGGAACTGGAGCGTTTAATTCACTTGGTGGAAGAATTATTGGATTTATCTCGCCTCGACCGGCTGGCGGCGGAAGATACCATGATGACTGTAGATGTGGTGCCCCTGCTGCGTGATACATTGGATGCCTTACAAAGAAGGGCGGAAGATAAAAATATTGCTCTGACCTACAATTTGGCCGATAAAGCCAAGGCCTTTGTTGTTCCCCACCAGATAAAACAGGTTGTTTTCAATTTAGTAGACAATGCCATTAAGTATACGCCGGAAGGCGGGCAGATTAGCGTTAATTTGACTCAGGAGCCTAATTTACTTAAATTAACGGTAAGCGACACGGGCATTGGGATTCCGGTAGAGCAGCGGGAAAAAGTATTTGAGCGCTTTTACCGGATTGATAAAGCGCGTTCCCGGGAACAAGGCGGCACCGGCCTGGGTTTATCCATCGTTTTAGAGATAGTGAAACGTCACCAAGGCAAGGTCTGGATTGAGGACGGACCAGGGGGGCAAGGTACAACTTTTGTCGTGACACTTCCCAGATTAACCCTGCCCACCGGTCGCGTAGTTAATAATCATTAACAAATCTTCACATGTGTAAAGGAAGTTTGCCGTTATAATATAAGAGACGGTTATGCCGCAAAACGTAAAGTCTAGAGGGAAAGAAAATGAAGAAAAAGGTTTACAAATTAATAATTATCCTTTTACTTGCCCTCTTAAGTGTGGCCGGCTGCAGTCCGCGCATGAGGTATAGTGAAGGCAAACCTATCGAACCTATTTCACCGGGCAATGAAAGAGGAGAAACACCGGCGGTGGGCCAGTTTAGCGTGAAAAGCAGTGATGTGCAGATCACAGACCTTGCCGTTACCACCGACGGTTCCTTGACGGCGGTAGGTACGGCGGCAAAAGTTGTTTATCTCTTACAGCGCGACGGTACGGCACTGTGGGAAAAGGAATTTTCCTCTGTTCCGTTAAAGACATACTTGGATCCCAGCGGGCGTTTTTTGGCGGTGGGGACGGAGGGAGGCCGGCTCACTGTCCTGACTCCCGAACAGATAGAATTATATACGCACCAGTTTGAGGCACCGGTAGCGCAGATTGCCGCTTCCGTTAAGGATGATTACCTGGTAGTATGTTTAAACTACGGGGAAGAAGAAGCAGATCGCCTGGTGGCGCTGTCCGCCGGTGAGATCATGTGGGAAAAAGAGTTGCCGGGAGTAATAAATACTATTGCTCTCAGTGAAGATAATCGCCTTTTTGTAAATTGGCAGGAGGGGGAGACGCCGTATTTAGGCGCTTTGTCTACAGAAGGAGAACTTTTATGGACAAAAGAACAACACCAGAAGCTGGCTACAGATAAAACCGGCCAAATTATTGTCACTACTAATGAGCATGAGATTCTCAGTTACAATCGGAATGCAGAAAAAATCTGGAATTACAAGACTAGCGGCCGGATAAAATCTGTGACGATGGCACAGAACGGGATGTACCTTGCTGCCGTGGTTTTGGATGAGACAATCCAGCAAGAGGAATTGCATTATCTAAATATTAATGGCAATAAAATCTGGCAAAAACGCCTGCCCAGCGATGCAGATGTGCTGGTGGGAGCCGAGGGCAACCGGGTTTTGGTTGCCTCCTGGCAACAATATCAGGATGATGTGACAAAAATTTATCTTTATGATCAACAGGGTTATGAACTTAATGTCCTTAATGTAGCCGGCAGAGCACAAAAGATGGCTTTTGCTTCCCAGGCAAACACCTTGGTTGTAGGGCTGGAGGACGGCAGTATCTACTTTTTGGAAACAACAGAAAAATCGCAGTCTCCAGACTATGTCGATAAAGAGATAACCGATTATTACCGCCCCGTTGTCTTTACCAAGGAAGAAGGGACAACACATTTACAACTATTCTTTTTTGATGAAAATGCGGAATACTTGATTCCAGTGACACGCAGTATTAAAAACAGTCAGTCGCTTTTGCGTGATACCATTCAGGAATTGATTAGGGGACCGGCGCAAAACAGCGGTTTGGTGCGCACAATTCCCAAAGATGCAGATATTACGGTTACGGAAAAGGATGGCACAGTTTATATTGATTTGCCGGCTTCCTTGGATGAAAGGGCGGGAACGGCATTTCTCCAAGGCGTTTTGGATTCCCTTTTGTATACTGTCAGTTCCATTCAAATTGATACTATTAAGCAAATTCGCTTTACTGTGGATGGAAAGGAACAGGAAAGATTTGGCCAGGAAGGGATCAATATTGGCGGAGCCTTTATTCCGCGGCCCTTTGGCAAAACCAGTAAAGAAAGCTTAATCTTTTTGCCCCATAGATCCGGTTTGCGTTTTTACCTGCGTCCGGAAGCTATTTCTTTGCCTGAACTTAAAGGTGAAGCGCGCATCCGCACAATTGTGGAAAAAGTTATCGAGAGCTATAATAAAAAATTTGGCATTAAAATTGTTTTAAATTCGCTGCAGATCAAAAAAAATTCTGTTTATGTTGATTTCGATGCTTCTTTCAACCGTACTTTAACCAATACACCGCTGGCGGCAGCTCGGGCAGCCATGTTGCGTGACGCCATTGCTTTATCACTGGTGGAAAATCTACCGGAAACAACCACGGTCAAATTTACGGTGGAAGGCAATGAACCCGATCAGCCTTCTCATTATAAGCCTTGGGAACTGGCGGTGAGAAGACCGTACTATATCAATATGGAAAATTAAATTTCCTTTATGCTGAGTAGCGGCCAATCTGCTTGCGGATTGACCGCTATTTGGATATAATTAGACAAAAAAGCAAAGAAAGAGGTCTTTTTTTATGCAGATGTTTCGGGAAGAAATTATGCGCTTACTTGAGGCCAATGTGCCTTTAGATAGGGAACAGATTGCGGCTGAATTGGAAACACCGCCTAATCCGCAAATGGGGGATTTTGCTTTTCCCTGTTTTAAACTGGCTAAAACATTGCGTAAATCACCTGCAGCCATTGCCGCGGAACTGGCAGAGAAACTTCCGGCAAGCGAACTTTTTGCACAAATTGAAGCAAAAGGGCCATATTTAAATTTCTTTTGTGACCGTAAAAAATTAGCACAAATAACGGTAGAGAGTATTTTAAAACAAAAAGAGCGTTATGGCTGGACCGATTTGGGAAAAGATAAGACCATTGTTATTGATTTTTCCGCCCCCAATATTGCCAAGCCCTTTGGAATAGGACATCTGCGTTCCACTGTAATCGGTCACTCTTTATATCGTATTTATCAAGCTCTAGGCTATCGCTGTGTGGGAATTAACCACTTGGGGGATTGGGGTACACAATTTGGCAAACTCATTGTTGCTTACCGTATGTGGGGTAGCGAGGAGCAGTTAAAAAATAATGCCATTGATCATCTTTATCAATTGTATGTCCGCTTTCATAGTGAAGCAGAAACCCGGCCGGAATTGGAAGATGAAGCACGGGCCTGGTTTAAAAAACTTGAAGACGGTGATCGCGAAGCTTATGAGTTATGGCAGCGTTTTCGCCAATTAAGTTTGGAAGAATTTAAGCGGATTTATGCCATTCTTGGGGTGGAATTCGACTCCTACCAAGGAGAAAGCTTTTATAATGAAATGCTTGATGACACTGTAAAAATGGTGGAAGAAGCCGGCTTGGTCAGTAAATCGGAAGGGGCGCTCATTGTTGATTTAAGTGAAGAAGGGATGCCGCCGTGTTTATTGCGCAAGCAAGACGGCGCCACCTTATATGCCACCAGGGATTTATGTGCCGCCATTTATCGCTACAAAACATATAATTTTACACAGGCACTTTATGTGGTGGGGGCCGAGCAGGCACTTCATTTCCAACAGGTCTTTACCGTTTTGAAAAAAATGGGTTATGATTGGGCCGAACGCTGCATCCATGTGCCTTTTGGGCTGATTCGTTTTAAAGAAGGCAAAATGTCCACCCGAAAAGGAACGCTGATTTTCTTGGAAGATGTTTTGCAGCGCGCCACCGAATTGGCCAAACAAATTATTCAGGAAAAAAACCCGACCCTGGAAAATAAAGAAGAAGTTGCCCTGCAAGTAGGGGTAGGGGCGGTAATTTTTGGCGATTTAATTAATGACCGTATTAAAAATATTGAATTTGACTGGGACAAAGTTCTGGATTTTTCCGGTGAAACTGCACCTTATGTGCAGTATGCCCATGCCCGCATTTGCAGTATCTTGCGCAAAGCTGAAGGCTGGCCGGCGGCTTATGATGCAACTTTGTTGACCGGCCACGAGGAACAGGCGGTAATTGGTCTTTTGGCCCGTTTTACCGATACCATTGTCCGGGCGGCGGCGGCCAACAAACCTTCCATCGTTGCCCGTTATGTGGTGGATGTGGCGGCGGAATTTAACAAGTTTTATCACCAATGCCCTGTACTGCATGCCGATCCGGAGCTGCGTAATGCCCGTTTAGCCTTAATTGATGCCGTAAGGCAAGTGCTGGTTAACGGCCTTTGGTTGTTAGGTATTGCTGCACCTAAGGAAATGTAGCCTATAACACAAAAAATCGCTCCTGTGATACAGGAGCGATTTTTAGCGCAAGGCAGAAAATAAAAAGATGATACCAAATAAAAAGAAAAGCAAAGCACTACCCAATTTGATGATTTTTCCCGGCAGGCGGGAAAGAAAGCGCGAACCCAAATAAGCGGCAAGACTATGGTTGATCACCTGTCCCCCCATGGCGCCCAAAAAAATTGCCGCCGGGGAGCCGTAAGCTGCCGTGAGGGCAATGGCTGTCAGTTGTGTTTTATCGCCCAGTTCCGCCAAAAACACCATCAAAAAGGCTTGCAAAGTAACATGCCTTTGCGGTTTTTCTAGCTCACAGTTTTCTTCACCTTCACAGGTAACGGCCAAATAGATGCCTATGACCAAAAAAAAGAGGCCGCTGGCAATCATCGTCACTTGTGCAGGCAAAAGATTTGCCAGAAAATCACCCAAAATTACTGCTATGCCTGTGATGACTCCCAGCGCTCCCAGCGAGCCGGCCAAAACACGCAGGGGCGGATAGCGGGTGGAAAGGGTTAAGGTGACAAGCTGTGTTTTATCTCCCATTTCTGCCAGCAATGTGGCTAAAAAGGCGGCAAAAAAGGCGGTCAAAGGATCACATCCTCTACTAAATTTACTGTTATATTATACCACAAGGCAGCGTGTTTTACTTGCATTTTTTTCAGCATAAGGGTATACTATGGGTAATATTTAATCTAGTTAAAACCGATGAAGGGCAAAAGTAGCCTGTGGTGCTTCTTGCAGAGAGCCGGTGGATGGTGCGAACCGGTGGAGCGGCAGGTGAATTCCGGTCCGGAGGTGAGCGGGTGAAAATGTTAGTAATCCGTTCCGCACGGTGCGTTAACCGGTTGAGAGGGGATAAAGTAGCCTATGCTTACTTTATCAACCAGGGTGGTACCGCGAGCATACTCGTCCCTGCAAAGGGACGTTTTTTATTTTCAAGACTCAAAAGGGAGGTCTGACAAAGTGTTAGATCTAAAATTTGTCAGAGAAAATCTAGATCTTGTGAAAAAAGCAGTGCAAGATAAAGGTGAGGAAGCGGCTGTGGACCGTTTTGTGGAAGTTGACACCAAGCGCCGCGATTTATTGAAAGAAACGGAACAACTAAAAAATAAAAGAAATACTGTTTCTGAAGAAATTGCCCGGATGAAGCGGGAGAAAAAAGATGCCACTACTTTGATTGAGGAAATGCGCACAGTGTCCCAGCGGATTAAAGAATTGGACAATGAACTGCGCCAGGTGGAGAACGAATTGCAGGAAATTTTATTGACTCTGCCAAACATTCCTGATCCATCCGTACCTATTGGCGCTTCGGAAGAGGATAATGTACCTGTCCGCTATGTGGGGGAAATCCCTGAATTTGATTTTGAACCTAAAGCCCATTGGGATATTGCCGTAGATTTAGATATTATCGATTTTGAACGTGCAAGTAAAGTAACAGGAGCGCGTTTTGCATTTTATAAAGGCCAGGGTGCGCAGTTGGAGCGGGCGTTAATTAATTTTATGCTGGATTTGCATACCAGAGAACACGGTTATATAGAAGTTTTCCCGCCTTTTATGGTTCACCGCCATAGTATGATTGGAACCGGGCAGTTGCCCAAATTTGAAGAAGATGCATTCCGCGTGGCCGGCAGCGATTATTTTCTCATTCCCACGGCGGAAGTGCCGGTAACTAATTTTCATCGTGAAGAAATTTTAAGTGAAGACCAATTACCTCTGTCTTATGTGGCTTACAGTGCCTGCTTCCGGGCCGAAGCCGGTGCCCACGGCCGTGATACACGGGGACTTATCCGCCAACATCAATTTAATAAAGTGGAATTGGTGAAATTTGTGCGCCCCGAAGATTCCATGGAGGAATTGGAAAAGTTAACATTACATGCAGAAGAAGTGTTAAAACGTTTAGGCTTGCCCTACCGCACCGTGCTCATGTGTACAGGCGATTTAGGTTTTGCCGCTGCGAAAAAATATGATTTGGAAGTATGGCTGCCTTCATATAATACTTACCGTGAAATTTCATCCTGCAGTAACTTTTTAGATTTCCAAGCACGTCGAGCCGGCATTCGCTTCCGCCGGGCGGCAGGTAAAAAGGCGGAATTTGTGCATACACTTAACGGCTCCGGCGTTGCCGTGGGCAGAACCGTAGCTGCCATTTTGGAAAATTACCAGCAAGCAGACGGCACTGTAAAAATTCCCGAAGTATTGCGTCCGTACTTGCCCGGTATTCCCAGCGGGTATATTGGCAAGTAATAACACGCGCCTTAGAGTTGACAAAGCCTTTAACACTGTGTTATACTGATGTATGCGCCCGGAGGGGTGTCCGAGCGGTTTAAGGAGCTGGTCTTGAAAACCAG
>ERZ773359.3050-NODE-3050-length-19938-cov-6.725343_pt1 | contig 19938 bp, 16 predicted proteins | sample MGYA00374955_ERZ773359 | MGnify/ENA primary metagenome ERZ773359 (study PRJEB29098, sample SAMN04486028) | biogas fermenter metagenome | study: EMG produced TPA metagenomics assembly of the Biogas fermentation microbial communities from Germany - Plant 4 DNA1...
AGACGGGAATACATTAACGCCGCGTATAATAATCATATCATCGGACCTGCCGGTAACCTTTTCCATCCTGGCACCGGTTCTGCCGCAGGCGCAGGTTTCGTGAGTCAATACCGATAAGTCTCTTGTCCTGTACCTTATAAGCGGTAATGCTTCCTTTGTTATACAGGTAAAAACAAGTTCGCCTTTTGTTCCGTCAGGCAATACTTCTCCTGTATCGGGATCGATTATTTCCGCTATAAAATGATCTGATACAATATGGAGTCTCTTCTGGCAATGACAGTTCATAGATACACCCGGTCCCATAATTTCACTTAAGCCATAAATGTCATAAGCTTTTAATCCCAGACGATTTTCAATTTGGGTTCGCATCTCCTCCGACCATGGCTCAGCTCCGAAAACTCCTATTCTCAGTTTCAAATCATCCTTGGTTATTCCTGCGTTTTTCATCTCATCTGCTATATGTAAAGCATAAGACGGGGTACAGCAAAGGACGGTTGCTCCAAAGTCTTTGAGAAGCTGTATCTGTCTTGAAGTGTTTCCTCCTGAAACAGGAATGACCGTAGCCCCTATTTGCTCTGCACCGTAATGCAAGCCCAAGCCTCCTGTAAAAAGGCCATAACCGTATGCAACATGTACGATATCGTCTTTGGTAACTCCTGCGGATACCAGGCATCGGGCAACACATTCAGCCCATGTTTCTATATCGTTTTTAGTATATCCCACAACAGTCGGTTTCCCTGTCGTGCCTGAAGAAGCATGTACCCGAACAACATCCTGCAAGGGCGTTGCAAAAGTTCCGAAAGGATAATTGTCCCTCAAATCTGACTTATAGGTAAAAGGTAGTTTTGACAGATCGTCAACCGATTGTATATCGGCTGGTGTAACACCTGCTTTTTTCATTTTTTCGGCATAGTAGGGTACATTTTCATATACTCTTTTTATTGTCTCTCTTAGCCTTTCGCTTTGTATTTTCTTTAGGCTCTCATTATCCATAGTCTCCATTTTCTCGTTCCAATACTGCATTTTTGTGTCCTCCTACCTATCTTTTTTTTAATACAAAAAAGCCTTTCATCCCTCTTGGGACGAAAGGCTATACTTCCGCGGTACCACCCATTTTTACTGCCGTTACGCAGTACTCTCATTCAAAATACGGGATTATCAATATCTCTATTGATTATCCGATATTCCACCCTTATAACGTAGAGTAAACCGCGCCAACCTACAACTTACGCTTCAGTCGGCGAGCTCCGGAGCGAACTTCAAAAACCTTCCTCATAAGATTGCTTTCAGTCTCTGACAATCTCTCCCTGAATGATTCCTGGCTTTTTACTTTTCTCCATCACAGCCATTGGATATTGAATTAAATCGTATTATATCATCTTTACACATCGTTGTCAATAATATCTGGAATTCCGTCTCCGTCCGAATCCAACATTACATCCTTCGAAATTCCGTACAACTCTCTGCCTTGAGCATTTATACGAATTCTTTCAGTTTCAACAAGCTTGCTTAATAAATCCCGAACCTTTTTTGGATTTTTTATTCTGACCAATTCAAGCTTAGGATGTGTCTTATCCGCAGTATACAGGGTTATCGTGCCAACACCTACAAGCTTATCTACAAATGTTCTGTTAAGTTTAATATCCATAACTCTGTACAATAGCATTTCTTCTTCCGTAGTATTAAATAATCCTGTCGTATAATAGAGTCTTTGATCTTTGACAGCATATCTGGTGAAACTAAGCGGGAGACCAAGAAAACGTTTTCTGTCTTTCCATACGTATTCGTCTTTTTGTTTTTTTGACATAAGCTATCCCTCGCAATTTTTATGCTTTTATTTCATTATAATTCAATGTCAATTAATTTCAATAATAATATTATTTAGAACCTGTGCTAGGAAACTTTGCGACATATGAGGCAAAATATACTGTTAAGGCATTCTTTATAACAAAATTAATAAAAGTCTAATTTTGTTTTAGTCTCCGGCATATGTTATAATAATGATTAAAATAATATATTTTTTAATGTTCATTAAGTACGCGATTTAAGCACTTCTGTTTTAGCAGTATCCTTTTGAGGCTGCAATTTGTTGCTTGTAAATATTTAATGCAAATACATTAATTCTAAAATACCAAAAAAATTATGGATTAGGAAGTGGCAATTATAGAAACGTTATTTTTTACTGTAGTAGACAGAGGCAAAGCTAATGCTGTTTTACATAAAGCCCAGGAATGCGGCGCAAAGGGAGGAACAATCCTACTAGGAGAAGGTACTGTGCAGTCCAAACTTCTAAGAAAGTTAGGTGTTTCCGAACAGCACAAAGAAATACTCGTGATCCCGGCATCAGAAGAGCTATCTGATAAGTTGCACGATACCCTTTGTGAAGCCTTTTCATTTTCAAAAAGAAACACGGGAATTGCTTTTACAGTCCCGTTTAAGCGTTGGCATAAACATACATCAGGTCAGGAAGAAAAAACTTCAGATAATTCAACGTATGAAGAAAAGATCACCCACTATTGCATTATTACCGTAGTGGATAAAGGCCGCGGCAAAGAATGTATAAAATCCGCAAAAGCTGCGGGCGCAAGGGGCGGTACTTTGATCCATGCCCGCGGAGCCGGTATCCCTACAGATTTTTATTTTCCACTGATTATTGAACCGCAAAAAGATGTCGTAATGATCATCACAACAAAAGATAAAGTATCTGCAATAAGAGAAAGAATATTCTCGGATTTGGACCTTGGGAAGGCCGGCCACGGTATTTTGTTTACTCTTCCGATTACCAGAACAAGCGGCCTTGTTGAAAACAGATCCGGGGAATGTAAGGAAGGTACATCATGAGTCTGTTGTTTGAAAAAACCAAAGAAGTCCTGCGCACCTTGTTGCCGGTTGTTATATTGGTATTATTGTTATGTTTTACTATCGTTGATGTCGAGACGGATGTTTTAATTCGTTTCCTTGTTGGCAGTGTTTTGCTGTTAATAGGGCTTTCTGTATTTTTATTTGGTGTAGATCTGTCCATGCACCCGATTGGTGAATATATGTCTCAGGAGGTTGCTACTTCAAAAACTCCCATTAAGATTATAATACTCAGTTTTCTGTTGGGATTTCTGATTACTGTAGCGGAACCTGATTTGCTTATCCTTGGCTCACAGATCCAGGAAGCATCAGGAAATACCCTTAGTTCATCCGTAATAGTATATATGGTATCTATAGGCGTGGGCCTTTTAATTCTATTAGGTGTTTTTAGACTGCTTCGGGGCAAACCGTCTTATAGCGCGTTCATGGCAGTAATATACGGTATTATTTTTATATTGGTATTTTTAGTATCTGAAGAGTTCCTCGCCATTTCATTTGACGCATCAGGCGCCACCACCGGTGCTCTCACTACCCCCTTTGTATTGGCAATTTCTTTAGGTCTGTCCAATATTAAAGGCGGTAAAAACGAGGAAGAAAACTCTTTCGGGCTTGTCGGCGCCATGAGCGCCGGCCCTATACTGGCTGTTATGCTTATGTCGATTATTTCCGGTCAAAAACATATTCAGGGGGACGCCGGTGAATATGTATATGCTGAGGGTGTATTTGGACCTATTATAAGCATGTTCCCGGGAATCCTTCTGGAATCTCTGATTGCCCTGCTTCCAATAACAATCCTGTTTTTCTTGTTTAATTTTATAAAATTTAAAATACCAAAGGAAAATCTTAAAGGGATAACCGGCGGACTTTTGATAACTCTTCTGGGACTGGCTGTTTTTCTTACAGCCGTAAATTCCGGATTTATGGATATGGGACGAATTATTGGAATAGAAATCGGGCAAATGAATCCGTGGATATTGATAGGAATAGGTTTTCTTCTCGGGCTTATTGTGGTTCTTGTCGAGCCGGCCGTACATGTATTGGGCGAACAAATAGAGGAAGTAACCAGCGGACATATACCCATAAGTTTAATCCGCTCTACCTTATCCATCGGTGTAGGTACCGCAATCGCTCTTTCAATGGTAAGAATCATTGTTCCTGAGGTAAAGCTTTGGTATTTTCTTATCCCCGGTTTTCTCATTGCCATACTGCTATCATTCATAGCTGACCCGGTTTTTGTCGGAATAGCCTATGATGCAGGCGGGGTTGCATCTGGCCCTATGACTGCTACCTTTGTGCTTGCATTTGCCCAGGGAGCGGCTACAATTATAGAAACAGCTGATGTGTTGGTGGACGGATTCGGTGTTATAGCAATGGTAGCAATGTCCCCCGTTCTTTCCATTATGATCCTGGGAACCATATTCAGGCATAAGAAAGTCGAATATCCAACCGTTGCTGCAAAGCCTGCGGTTACCTCTCACCTGGCCGATGAAATCAATTTGGAACACGACTGTATCCTGGTTATTGTAAACAGAGGATTTGCTGAAAAAGTGGTTGATGTGGCAAGACAATCAGGCGCCAGGGGAGCAACAATTATGCGCGGCCGCGGAACTGACGAAGATCAGAAAGTTATGTTGCCTATTATTAATATAGAATTACAGCCTGAGAAAGAAATTGTATGGTTCGTTACCACTACTGACGTTAGCGAGCCTATAGCGGATAGCCTGGTAAGTGACCGACAGCTTGAACAGGATGGTGAAATAACGGTATTCGTATCCCCTACAGAGGCTATGGTCAGAACTTTTTCGACAATACATGCCTCGGCCAATAATGAATAAGCTATGATAGACATGATGGTAACCAAAAGAATCGCCCTCATGCCTGATGAGATCAGCCAACAGATCTTGAATCCAGGTTCACCATTAATCCTTCATACAATAAATTAATATTAGGAATACTTAGCATATCTTCGGGTCTTACAAGAGAAAATGGCTTATTGAACGAATAAATACCCGATTCATCCAATATCTTTGCAATGAATTCTGCGCATGTATTGTTATTCCTGGAGCTAAAGGGCCTGTTTATTAAAATTCCTACTAATGCCATAAGATTATAATGATATTTTTTAGGGTTGCTTATATACTTGTTTAATGAAGCACAGACCTTATTATATGTGGCATTATCCACCTTTTTTGCATAAATGGCACACTCAGTCTGGGGATATTCTTTGAATATCCCCTCATTGACCACTTCGGTTATAAATCCTCCGATTAATGGAAAATACCGAACTCTGCGGGCAAAGCTGTAGAATATCCGAAGATCAGGGTCAACTCCGATTGATGCATGATTATATTTTGCTTTCGTATATAATTTTATTGACTTTGATACTAAAGTACCTACCTGGGTAAGCATTATGTATATTTCTTTCATAACAATCATCCAATATCAAAAAACTGGCCATAAAGCAAATATCATTATACAATATATCTAATTCTATAGCTACAGGAAATATTAATACTCCCGTATTCTCTCCTATTCCCTTCAAATGCTTGGTAATACTCAATTCAGCCCCTGTGCTTTATTCTGCGCCCGCATGACTGATAATCCGGCAAAGACCGGATCAAATATGGTATATAGTTATAAATATCAGTTTATACTTTAAATTATGTAATTCTTGTTATAGAATAATTATGTTCATGATTTAAAATAATATAAAATTTGGAAATAAAAAGGATTTTTTCAAATGGAAAAAAAGAAATCTGTAAAAAAAATAATTATAATCTGTGTTTTAATATTAGCGTTAATTATTATTGTGCCGTTAATTGCACTGCGGCTTAGTATGCGGGCCCCGGAAGGGAATAAGACTATAAATCAGACAGGGCACGTTAACAAAGACGTGCCGGTGGTTATCAACAATGAACCTATACCCGAAGAGCCTCCGAAAAAGAATGTCTATACTTTTCTTGTTGCAGGAAAAGACAAAGCCTCCGGCAACACTGATACCATTATGCTTGTCAGGCTTGATATCGGAAAAAAGAATATTCGTATTCTGAATATCCCGAGAGATACAATGCTTGATACTGGCAGGAAATCAAAAAAAATAAATTCCTCCTATCTTATCGGCGGAATCGAGCAGTTTGAAAAAGATGTTGCAAGTCTGACAGGATTCTATGTGAATCGTTACTTAATTTTCAACATAGAAGGTGTTGAAAAAGTTATTGATGAAATCGGAGGAGTATATTTTGATGTTCCAAGAAATATGAATTATGAAGATCCAACCCAGGACCTTTATATCCATATCAAAAAGGGATACCAGCATTTAGACGGAAAACAGGCTGTTAATCTGGCTCGTTTCCGCAGCTACCCCGAGGGCGATATCGACCGGATTGCCATGCAGCAGAAATTATTGATTGAATTGGCCAAACAGGCTCTTAAACCTGAAAACATATTAAAAATACCTGAATTAGTTGCCATAATCAAGGAAAACGTCGAAACAGACATTGATATGAACGAAATGTTATGGCTGGCCAATGAGGCAAAAAATATACCTTTAAGAGGTATAGAAACCGATATGGTTCCCGGTGTTGCAAGTACGATAGACAATATATCTTACTGGCTGCCTTATGAAAATGCGCTGCTTGATCTTATAAACGACCTATACAACCCTCTCGACAATCCGATCACAGCAAATGACATATCGATTGTGGAGTTTTCCGCAAATCATGAAGGGTAACTAATACTAGTGTTTTATCATGATTATAAAGGGTATAATATAAAAAATAAAATAATATTTGTAAAGGAGAATTCAATATGAGAGCATGGATTGACAGAGACGGCTGCATTTCTTGCGGACTATGTTCAAGTACATGTCCGGAGGTTTTTAGAATGGATGATGAAGATATAGCAGAAGTTTATGTCGATGAGATACCGGAGGATGTAGAAGATATGGCTCAGGAAGCTGCAGAAGGCTGTCCTGTAAGTGTTATACACATCGAGGAGGACTAAGCAGGGTCCTTGGATAATCCGGCGGCATTCCTGTTTACAGTAAGAATAACAGACAAAATATATAAAATAAAAAGGCCATTCTGAAATAGTGAAGATTATATTTTTTACATGAAGATTTATTAAATCTTTCAGGATGGCTTTTTTTCTTTATATACCTTTGCCTATGTTCTTAAATATACAAAAATCGTTACCCCCATCGAAATGAAAACCAGCAGAACTGCTCCCAAAGCAGCCAGTTTATTCTCCTCCCAGGTTTGTTTGGCATAACTGAAGGTATATATTGAAGACAGTATAATATATAAGAAACCTAAGTATGCAATCATTCTTTACCCTCCGATGAAATTATTGGCTTACTCTGTAAAAGCTTGCCGGTGCGTCTTACTGTAAAATCAACTTCAACTTCCAGCTCTGACTGGGTGAATTTATCAAGCCAGTTATATTCTTCCCATTCGGGTATAGTCCAGAACTGCATAGCAGCAGTAGTACCGAAATTAAAAACATCAGCTTTCATTTCCTTACATTTTTCAAAAGTATCTTTTATTCCTTTGACCAAGTATTTTTCAAAAGCATCTTCAACTACCGGCAACCTTTCAGGTTTTTCATAATCTATCCCGGACTGGATGGATACGATATCACCTTCGAGTTTCAATTTTACCTGGATCTTTGGCTTTTCTCCGCTTAAATCAATTTTTATGTCACGCTTTTCAAATTCTGTTATATCAAGAGGGATCACTACGTCCGGTCTTTCAGGGTCAGGTATGGAAAAAGGCCCGAAATTTAGTCCCCCGCGTACCAGCTGCAACATCTGTGTTTCAAATCCGGTAATCTTCCCTGTCATTTTAGCTCCGTCAAACACGGCTGTACCAAATAATTCAATCTTGGGACCTCCTTTTCGCGGCACTTCTCCTGCATAGTAATTACCGGGAATATTTAATTCTCCTTTGAAAACATCCCCTTCACTTTTTAAATTATCCTCTTTGTTAACAGAGCCATACGTCACCAATAATGCATGGTAAGGCGATTTTATTTCACAATACACATCATTTAAAGTCGAATTGAAAAAATAACCTACCTGTTTTGATTTTTCAAATAACTCCTCCAGTGTTGTAGTGATCAATTCTCCCGGATATGGTTGCAGCTCTTTTATAAATTCTTCTGCCTTTTCTTTACTTACAATAATATTAGTAGTCCGTCTTATATGCCTGTACCGTATCAAGGGAGCTATTGATTCTTCAAGCATATCGCTCTTTGCCAGATCTTCAGATATAACAATAAGTTTAAGGTGCATGAAATTCAGATCTTTAGATAAATTTGAATTAGTAATTGAAACAGCTGAAAGCAAAGATGATGCGTCTAATGTGATTATTTCCATATCTTCATTCTTTCCCCCGTCTTCCTCACCTCCGCCTTCATTTTCGGCGCTGCTGCCTCCACTTTGACCGAACTTGGGTATTTGGAAAGTCAGACGAAAAGTGTCTGAAATACCTTTATCAATCCCCAAAGCTGTAACATAGGCATAATCCCCTATTTCACGGGAGTCAAAACAGCCGGCAATAAAGAGTGGAAGAACAAGACAAATAAGAATAAGAATTCTCTTACGCATTCCGGGACCCTCCTTTCTTTTTCCGAATCAATGCAATGATTAGGATAATAACAGGCGGAATATAGTAAAATAGCCATCCCCAGGATCTCATTGTCTGCACAAGCCCGGATGTAACTTCTATGATGCTTTTGGGTATAAGGCTTAAACTATACAAAGTCGTTACCATTGGCAGAATAACCGGACGTTTGTCATCAATCCTGAAAATATGACAATAGATCATAAGGGATGTATAGAGAATAAATGAAATTTCGATAAAACTTCCAAAGTTCCAAAGAAACAGAAACAAGGGTTCCATACGTTGCATGAATCCACCATAATTAATGAGAGCAGCCATTTCGTACATGGGGGATGTAAGTTCCTGGCCTACGTTATAAGGAAAAACAAACGTAAATACCATGAGGCATAAACTAGTTATAAACCCTGATAAAAACAAACTCGAAAATCCGATCCTTTTTATTTCCTTATAGCCCTGAAGTGATGAGGCTATCACCCCGATGATAACGATCTCGCCGTAAAACGAAGATCGCAATAATCCGTGAATTAAAGTATTACTCAATCCATATCCCAATATTGGAAACAGGTTTTTCATTTCAAAGTTCTGGCTTGATAGTAATATAACTAAAATCAATCCTGCGCCCAGAATATATATAATAAATTTAGCGAACCTTACAATGGTTTCGAGGCCCAAAAAAGAAAAAACTACAACCGTTATCAGAAACATGATCATAATAAAGCTTGGTGGAGTCCTGGGCAGCACATATACCTTTAATACTTCTGTAAATTCCCTTATATTAATACTTGCAGTCCAAAGTAAAAATCCCCCAAACAGCAATAAAAATACAGAGCTTCCCCATTTGCCCAAAACCACATCTGAAATTTGCATGATATTTTTATTGGGAAAACGCTTTAGCAGCAGGTATAAAAACATAAAAGCGAACATTGACGTCAGCATCGAAATCAGTGTCATATACCAACCGGTAGTTCCCACTAAACCTACCAGGATAGCAGGGCTGGTAAAAAAAGCGTTTATTACTATGGTTATAACCATTACGCTTATAGCTTCATGGTAGCCGAACTTACCTTCCTTGATCATTATCCCTGCCACCTCCTGCTGTTGATGATTTTACCCATTCCCTTGGTCTGTCACCCATGCGCTTTTCATCCTGAGTGTTTAAATAATCCGGTCTCTCTTCCTGCTTATAAAGCGGGCCTCTTACGATTTTGTCCTGATTTGATCTGGTCATCGGTGCAACAGGAGCGAAGAAAGGTACTCCAAAAGATTTCATGCCTAAGGCCAACGATAAGAAAATTGTAAATCCTATTGAAATCCCATAAAGGCCCCCAACCGCACCAAATCCAATAAGGACAAAGCGGGCTATGCGAACGGCTAAAGCCAAAGAATAATTTGGTATTGTAAAACTGCCCAATCCTGTAACAGCAACTATGATAATAAGACTTGGGCTGACCAGGCCGGCTGAAACCGCCGATTGTCCTAATATTAATGCTCCAATAATACCCAATGTATTACCTGTTATACCCGGAACACGAATTCCCCCTTCGCGGATAAGCTCAAATGATATCTCCATCAGGAGAAACTCTATGATAAACGGAAAAGGAACAGGGGCGCGGGAAATTACAATTGACGACAGCAATGATGTCGGGATCATCTCCTGGTGGAACAGGATAAGAGCTGTCCATAAGCCGGGGAGCAAGAACGCCAACAGTGTACCTATCAAACGCACGATCCTTAAAAAGGTTCCATATTGCCAGCGAAGATTGGAATCCTCCGAAGTATGAAAAAGGTCAAAAAAAGCTATTGGCATTGCAAGGGCAAAGGGTGTTCCCTCACAGATCAAGACTACTTTTCCGTCCATCAGGAAGGAAGCAACTCGATCAGGTCGTTCTGTAGAAATAATCTGCGGGAAAAGCAACAGGCTTTTATCTTCTATCAGTTGTTCCAGCATCCCGCTGCCGGCGATATAATCGATATCAAGGTTTTCAATACGACGCTTGACCTCATCAACTATCCTTTTATTGGTTATATCCTCTATATAAAGAATAGCCGCCAAAATGTTATTTGTTTTACTGATTATCCTGAACTCAGTTATTAAGGATTCATTTTTTACAATTCTTCTGATAAGAGTTATATTGGTGCGTAAATTCTCGGTAAATGCCTCCTGGGAACCGTTTACAACCGTCTCGGTGGATGGGACGCTTATATCACGTTTTTCAAACCCGCGGCTTTCCATTATCAGGCATTCATTGCACCCGTCGATAAAAACAACTGTTTGTCCGCTTAGTACTTGAGGAATAATGGATTTATAATTATCCATTCTTACCACTTGATGTACGGAAAGAATGTTTTTCTCAAGAAAATCTATGGGGCATCCTGTTTCAAAGCCATCCAAAGCGCAGGGATTCATTAGCTCCGGGAGTATAAATTCAATAATTATGTTTTTATCGATCATCCCATCGATAAAAACAACACATGCCTTTATTTTTCTGGCTATTATGAATTCTCTTATTATGACATCCTGATTGACAGGCAGATTAAAGATATCCTTCAGGATACTGATATTTTCCTCTATTGAGTTACTGACATCAATATCATGTTCGTCATTATGGGATCTATTATGACTGTTATCTTCTCCTTCTTCTTTTTTATCGCTTCCGGCATTCTCCTTTTTCTGATTTTCATCAGATCCGGATACGGTCTCCTGTTTGTTTTCTTCATCTTCATTGCGGGTATCTTCCCCTTTATTGCTTTCTTTCATCTCTTCTTTATTTTTATCCGGCTCAGCTTCGCTCTCTTTATTGCTCTTTTCATCTTTCTCTTCAGAGTCATCTTTATTTTCATATTTTTTCAAATCTGTTTTATTTTCATTGGATCTTCCAGTGTTATCCCTGCTGACACTTTCACTTCCCTGGCAGGCATCTTTATCATTATTGCTTTCTTTTTTCGATTCTGATTCATTTTCACGGGACTTTGGGGCGTTATCCCTTGTGTTGCTTGCACCTTTCTTCTCTTCCTCTTTATTACCTGTTTTTGTCTCGGCTTCAGTTTTATCTGATCCTGTTTTGTTCTCTTCTTCGTTATATTTACATTTTTGATTCAACTCTTGTGCCGTATTATTGTACTCTTGACCGTTCCTCTTTTCCTTACTGTCTTTCTTTTTAACAAGTTCATTTATAGGCATGGGCCTGACAATTCGGGTCTGTTCCTCTTTACTACGTTTATTATGCCTTTTCTTATCTTTCGTTTTTCCCTTATCATCTTTATTTTTCTGTTTATAACTTTTCAAATCTGGATTTTTTTCATTATCCTGTCCTTGATCTTCATTCCCACTGTTATGCTTTTTGCCCGTTTCGCTATTATCCTCCAAATTGTTTATCTTTCCTCTGTATTCGCTCCAAAGTTCCGATTCCTCAGGACCTTCGGGAAACCTGAATCCGTGTTCTGAAGGTTTTTTATATACAAATAGTTTCTTAAGCTCTTTTAGCATATGGACACACTCTCCGCATCTAAAAAAAGAATGAACGTGCTTATCATTATTGGCAGAACGGAATAATCTTATCCAAAAGTCGATTGCCTGTCATTCATATAGTATAGCGAAGAGTATTATTAAATTATGCATTTAAGGCTCTTGTCTGCATGGCAAGTCAAAGCGCAGTGTAAAAATCTATCTAATTATAGTCAGAGGGGGTAAAGTTGTCAGAAAGCCTCCAGGAATAAGAATAACCAGAGGATCTTCCCTCTGGTTAATTTGATAAGCAAAAATTATTGATATTCCAGCCACTGAGCGATCAAACTATCATGCTTTTCTTCCAGTGACTGTTTTTCATTAAGAAGCTCTTCCAGGCGTTTATAGTCGGCGGCGTGAATTTCCATCTCATTTTCGATTTCGCCTAATCTCTGTTCAATAAGGTTAATATCTTTTTCAAGATTAAGCAGTTTTTTTTCAATAGCCTTCGGACTGGGCTTTTTTATACGGGTATCTTTATTTGCTTTGTCAGGTTTAGGAATATGCTCTGAATCTTTCTTCCTCTGAGCATCGTAACGTTTCCATGTCCTGAACTCTTCGTAGTCGCCATCAAAGCTGTATAGTTTTCCATCCTCCAATTCACATATCTTTTTTGCAAATTTCCTGATAAAGTACCGGTCATGTGAAACAAACAGTATTGTTCCCTCAAAGTCCTCCAATACCTCTTCCATCCATTCTCTTGAGGCTATATCCAGATGATTTGTAGGTTCGTCAAGAATTAAAAAGTTTATTCCTGTCTGCATCAAAAGACAAAGCTTCAACCTGCTGCGTTCCCCGCCTGACAGGCTTCCCACTGTTTTAAAGACATCCTCTCCCGTAAATAAAAATCCGGCCAGAAGATTACGGGCGGTTTCTTCATCAATTATCAATTCCCGGCGTACTGTCTCAAGAATGGTCAGCTCGGGCTGTTCAAAGGTAATAATCTGCGGCAGGTAAGCGATCCTGACACTTGGTCCGATCTTAACGCTCCCGACATCAGGTGCGATTTCGCCCATTATTATTTTCAGAAGCGTAGTCTTTCCTGTTCCGTTGTTCCCAAGTAAAGCTACACGGTCTCCTTTTGACAGGAGTATATTTACATCCTCAAACAGAATCCTGCCGTCAAAGCTTTTTTGTATTCCTTTTAAACTCAAAACCTCCGTACCTGAAAAAAGCCCTGATTTAAACGACCTGGACAACTTTCTCTCTGTTTTTGGCTTTGGCGCCGCATTCTCCTTCATTCTTTCCAGACGTTTTTCCATGCCAAAGGCTCTTTTATGCAGATTTGGATTATCTGCGCGATTTGCCCAGTCATGCATCCTCTTGACGGCATTTTCCAATTGTTTAATCTTTTTCAGATCCTGCTCGTATCTCTTAAGCTGCTCTATCCGCCTCTGCTCCTTCAGCATTGCATATTTGCTGTAGTTCCCGTCATAGCTGACTGCCGTTCCGTCCTCTATTTCCACTATCCTTTCGGTTATCCGGTCAAGAAAATATCGGTCATGGGATATGACTATAACAGTGCCTTTAAAGGTATTCAAATAATCCTCCAGCCACTCGACAGCATTAATGTCAAGGTGATTTGTCGGCTCATCCAGGAGCAAAATATTGGCATCTGTAAGGATTATCCTGGCAAGATTGACCCGGGTCTTTTCTCCCCCGCTGAGCTCATTAAACAATCTGCTCTGCATATCTTTATCTATACCTATACCGTTGCAAACCCTGTTAATGGAGGTCTCAATGGTATAACCCCCTCTGATTTCATATTCCTGCTGCAGCAACCCATATGTTCTGACCAAATCCTGAGAATTATTTTCAGCCATTTGTTTTTCTAAGTTTTGAAGTCTGTCTCTCAGCTCATATATTTCGGAAAACGCCGAATCCAGAACCTGGTATACGGTAGTATCGGTTCCGTATTCAGGAATCTGATCAAGCACTCCAACTCGCCGGCCTTTGGCTATAAAAAGTTCACCTTTTTCATAACTCTCTGTTCCGGAAATTATTTTGAATAATGTGGTCTTGCCGGCCCCGTTCCTGCCAATGAGCCCTACCACGCTTCCCTCATAAATTTCCATCGACACGCCCTTAAGGATATGATTGTCGCCATAGTATTTATGTATATCATTCAGAACTATTTCAGCCATTATAAATCCTTTCAAATACAAAAGAAATTCTAGTTCTCCAGTATAGCAGATAAAGAATCATTTAATACTGCAAGAGTCTTTTTCAAAGTCTTTTCAATTATACTGATATCTTTATCCAAAATTGTCTTCTCTATTAAATGTAGCTTATTCTCAGCCTTTATTGCAATACTGTAACCTATTAAACTGTTCGTGTCATTAAACCAGTCCGGAAGTGTTTTATCCTTTTTTTCAGATTTGTAAATTAATTTTCTCAGCTCTATAAGCGCTTTTATTCTCTTAATGCTGTAAGGTGTTTTTCTTTGAATGTTTAAGGAATACCAAAAGACGAAAAATCCCGCCGGCAGCATTAAATATGCCGTTAAAACAGAATAAGCCACCGAGATAATACAGCCTGCGATAAAAAGTACTACGCCTAAAATCAAACCCAAATTACGGTAGTAATACTGATTTGTTGTAAGTTTATTCTTTACCGAATGATCACTCTGAACTATTGCGGCGAAATTCAAATATTTCTCTTTAATTATCTCTTTTTCATCAGTATCCGCAACTTCGGAGATGTTTTTTATAATATCGAACTTTCCGGATTCATCCGAATATTCTTTGATCAACTGCAGCAAATACCTTTCTGATTCTTCCAAATGGTCTTCACTTTGATTCTCTCTGGTTTGAAAAGATATGTTGCTTATATTCTCCCCAGTATTAAATGTGGGCTCGATAAAACCCTTTGAAGCCAGGCCGAAAAGGCCTGCCAGGATTCCTCTTGCTCCGACTTTGCCGCTTAACAGAAAATAAGCCTCATGAGGAGTTAATTTCGGTATGTCTTTTAACTCAAAGCTTTCTGTCTCCTGATTTGTATGAAGCTCTTTACATGCTCTGCGTATAATCAGCAAACAAGCAACCGAAGTAAAAACTGACACTATTGACAGGAATAATTTCCTCTTTTGAGTCATCTTCTCGTTCCATGCTCTTTTCCCGGCTTCTTTAGCCGCGTTTTCTCTTGCTTTTAACAGATGACTCTTATCGCTTTCGAAGTATTCCTTTTCTTCCTCAAGCACCGTTTTCATATAGTTTTTTGAAGCGGTTATTTGAGCGTTCTTTATAAGATCTTCAGGAAACACGACCCGAGCTTCTACATACTCGCCGGGAACAGTATTGGGAATACTGTACTTGATCGTTCTGCCGTCAGCAACATCTTTTTGCCCCACCAGTACGCCATGTAAATATGGTATTACTCTTGAGACATCGGTATATTGGGGCAACTTTATCTCAATATCAATATTGGATGCATGACCGTTCCAGTCTTCCAGGATAAATGTCCTGTCAAAAAGAGCTATATCTCTGTAGCGTTTAACCGAATTTTTCACGATATATTGCACTATAACAGTGCCCTGCTGCTTCTTAAAGGTACTGTAAACTTTAAGTCTGACAAGATTATTCTCCTGCATGACACTATAAGTACCGTTAAAAACATTGGCGTCCCATTGCCCTGCCGATAATTGCTCACACTCTATGAGTTTATCCTTGACCAGGGTAAAAACTTTTTTTATTTCTATTTCTTCGCCATCCCGCTTATCAATAAGAATTACCGCATTGTTGCTGTTGCCGAGAAAACTGTATTTTACTTTTTCAGACACATCAAGATCACCGTTATCGGCAATTTTTACCGCAACCTCATAATCAGATATTTGGTATCCGTACTGAAGCTGAGCAAAGCCAAAAACGGTCATCGAAAAAACTATTATGACAGGAACGGCTATTACAGCCAGCATCTTTATTAATCTATTTTTCACTTTAATATGCCTTCCCATATGTTTTAATGTTCATACATAAGTTCTTAGCTCTGATGGGAATATTGTTTTCCCATTATCAGTCCTTTAATATCCCGGTAGAATGATTTATAGTCTACAAACAGCAGCATCGGCGCTATTATGGCCGCCCTGTACCGGTAATAGGTATCAGGCACGTTTTCACTTATCAGAGCATTAATAAGGCCGTAGGAAACAATGAAAGCCAATACTCCTATCCGATACGGATCCCATTTGATAAAAGAGTGCATTATGCCAAAAATCGAAATAACCAATCCAAGATACCATAACAGCATTTCTGCTTTCACTATAATGATCGCCGTTGTATTCGCAGCAATATCGGTTATATAAGGGACCTCCTCAAGATAAGGTTTGGTTAAAAAACAATTGATGGATTCGGCAACATCCTTTTCCATGATAGTTGCAAAAATCGAGCTTAATTCTTCGTCCAGATCCTCATCTCCGCTTTTGCTCCTGTCCATCGCCAGCGCATGGTAATCCCGCATGTTATTCCTTACAGTAGTAAAGTTTATCAACACGCTAAAGGCGATAACAATCAAGCAAAATATCAAAGCCGGCCTGCGCCGTGTTTTTATATAGTAAAGCATTAAATAAACAAACAACGCGCCGCTCAAAGTATATAGCATATAGATCCTGAGAAGCGTACTAAGCCAGATAAGAACACAAACCCCTGTAATCAGCAAAACCTGCCCGATTATGGGCAATTGTCTGTTTTTGATAATCTTCAGGGCCATATACCAAATCATGACAATAAGAAAGAAAATCAGCGATTCTTTCCTTGTGTCGGCAGTCCAGACAACCATGCTCGGTATAAACATGTATAGTGTCCCTATTAAAAATGATCTTCTCTCTTTAAATTTAAGGTTGAGGGCAATAGATGTAAGATAATACCCTGTCAGAACAGATATAAATGAGTTTACAAATGATGCGGCATATCTGTTTACACCGAAAACAGCATACTGGATTCCCACTAAAACGGTATACCATGTATACTCATACTTTAAATCCCATACCGGTATCCCTGATTTTAACTGCCGGGCTATATCTTTTGCCACCTGGTGGTAAATCAGTCCGTCAGTCCCGGAATACTCCGTACCGTTTGAAAACATGACAAAAATAAAAACGAAGCGTATTATCAATGCCAGTTCAGCAAATATAATAAACCAAATTTTATTTGGTTTATCTTTAAACAAAAGCATACCAACAATGGCTGTAAGAGCCATCAGAAACAGCATCCACAATATTTGTTCAAGCATAGTACATGCACTAACCTTCAGTTCTTTTTTATCTCATGGTATTAATGGTGGAACAGTCTCAGGCCGGTGAAACACATAACCATATTGTATGTATCACAGGCATTGATAACATCTTCATCACGCACTGAACCGCCGGGTTGTGCAACATACTTTACACTGCTGGCAGCAGCCCTGTCGATATTGTCCCTGAATGGGAAAAAAGCATCGGATGACAGGGCTATTCCGTCAAAGCTCTTGATCCAGCTGGCTTTTTCTTCTGCTGTAAGCTTTTCCGGAACAACTTCAAACAATGTTTCCCATTCCTTATATTCCATCTCGGTAATATCGTCTCTCAGATATAAGTCAATGGCGTTATCCTTGACAGGATTTTTCAATCCTTCTTTAAAACGCAATCCCAGCACTTTCGGATGTTGACGCAGCATCCAGTTATCAGCTTTTCCGGCAGCAAGTCTTGTACAATGGATACGGGACTGCTGGCCTGCTCCGCATCCTATAACCTGACCATCAAAAGCAAAACAAACCGAATTCGATTGGGTATATTTCAACGTTATAGTGGCAATCAGAAGATCTCTTAACCCTTCAGGAGCAATATCCCTGTTTTTGGTCACAATATTATCAAAACTGTTCTTGCTTATAACGGCATTGTTTCTCAATTGCTCCAAAGTTATACCGAATATTTCGCGGCTTTCAACTTCTTCAGGTCTATAAGCCGGATCCATTTTCATTATGACATATCCGCCTTTTTTCTTGCTCTTAAGGATCTCCAAAGCATCCTTATCGTAATCAGGCGCGATAATTCCGTCTGAAACCTCTTTTGCAAGGAGTTTTGCAGTATCGATATCCACTTTGTTGCTTATAGCAACAAAATCTCCGAATGAAGATACTCTATCTGCTCCTCTTGCCCTGGCATAAGCTGTGGCTACAGGAGAAATATCCCTACCTTCAACGTGATAAGCTTTTTTGAGAGCGTCACTCAGTGGATTAGCCACTGCTGCACCGGCAGGACTTACATGCTTAAATGAAGTAGCTGCAGGAAGTCCCGTCGCCTCTTTTAATTCCTTAACCAATTGCCAGGCGTTAAGCGCATCGGCAAAATTAATATAACTAGGGTTTCCATTTAAGACTGAAAATGGCAGCTCACCGTTTTTTATATAAACTCTCGACGGCTTCTGATGCGGGTTACAACCGTATTTAATACTTAATTCACGCATGTTAAATCCTCCGATAATATTAAATATTGTGTTTATTCTTAATTTTGATTTCAACTTCGCCGGTCTTAACATCTATGGTTTTAACCAGAAGCGAAATAATGTTGTCCTGGTTCAAAATATCCCAATAGTACGCCAATGCCGAATCTGCGCTGTCCTGTACCGGCATCAGATATGGCTCGCCCCTGAATGAAGGCAGAATCTCTCCGTCACACTCATAAGTATGAATGCAATGACCTAATCCCTTTATTGGTTTTTCATAGTAATAGAAATTTCTGACACAGGTATTGGGATCCCCTTCCTGTGTTTTCAGAATTGAAAGAGTATAGGCATTTCTTCCGCCAAACTCTATTATACCTGTAATTCTTGGCGTGTAATTAGGAGAATCGGGTTCGAATGAACGAGTCATCAATGCCGCTTCAAAGCTTTTTCCTGAACTGATATAATCAAAAACGGTATCGGTTTGATCACCGTTTGATACTATATGATATTTTCCTATACTCTTTACAGGATAATAAATAATAAGGGACGGGTCTTTCAGCTTGCTTTCATCATAGGCCTTCGTTCTGACAAAACCGTTTTCCTCAATGAATATCCTGTTTCTGCTGTTTTCACTGCGCCCCATAATCCAATATATTTGAAAGAATTTAGTTCCATCTTCCGATAAACCCAGTACCATTCCACGGCCGGGATATACATTTTTTTTCAGCTTTTCAGCATTGTTTTGCGCTATCTGCTTCAACATCGGTGTGCTACATCCTTTCGAATCATTAATGGACTTAACTGAACAAATACATTTTATATAAACACAATAATATCAACAAGAGTTAAACACACCAAAAAAGCGCTGCATTATCGATGGCATTATACATTATTTCACTAAAATATATAACTATATGAATAACATTCCTTTCTGTATTTTTTTAGAGATCTCTTCTCCCTTAATAATTGAAAGCAAAGTATAGGCAAAAGCGAGAGCGGTGGCAGGTCCTCTTGAGGTTATAAAATTCTTGTCAACCACCACATCGTCATTTGAAATCACGGCGCCTTTCAGATCTTTTTCGCATCCCGGATAGCATGTGGCTTTTACACCATTATAAAAACCCATTTTCCCCGGAATTGTCGGTCCTGCGCATATAGCGGCAAGTAAGCCGTTCTTTTCCTGATGTTTTTTCAGAAGGCTTTGAAGGATTTCGGATTCTGAGAGTTTTTGCACTCCCTTGCCTCCTCCGGGAATAACAATCATATCCTCCGGCATAATTTCAATCTTATCAATGGTTGTATCAGCCACTACGGGAATATCGTGGGAGCTTAATACGATTTTATCGCTTTTTATTGATACCATAATGGTTTCCACTTCGCCGCGCCTCAGAACATCCACCGTCGCTAATGCTTCTATTTCCTCGAATCCGTCAGCCAGCATAACATAAACTTTCATAAATATTTCCTCCTTATTCTAGTTTACTTATATTATAGCCCATGAGACATAAACCTAAAAGCCTGCTATAATATAATTAAC
>ERZ773359.3056-NODE-3056-length-19896-cov-16.675520_pt1 | contig 19896 bp, 20 predicted proteins | sample MGYA00374955_ERZ773359 | MGnify/ENA primary metagenome ERZ773359 (study PRJEB29098, sample SAMN04486028) | biogas fermenter metagenome | study: EMG produced TPA metagenomics assembly of the Biogas fermentation microbial communities from Germany - Plant 4 DNA1...
GATTGCCATCTTTTTCAAATCACTATATATTGCGTGTTATCAATACTACGCACTCCACATGCCTTGTAAACGGGAAGTTGTCGTAGGCCTTCAAAACCTCTACATGATAGTCGAAAAGCATTGCCGTTGCCAGGTTTTGAGCCAGGGTCTTTGGATTGCAAGAGATATAAACAATTTCCTTAACCCCGTAGTTCAGTATTTTCTCCATGGCTTTGGGATGGACGCCTGACCTGGGAGGATCCAGGAAAATCACGTCCGGTTTTTCCTCGATATCGTCCAACACTTTGAGCACATCTCCCGCAATGAAGCTGCAGTTTGTAAGTCCGTTCATCTTGGCGTTTGCCCTGGCCGCTTCCACAGACTCCTCCACCAGTTCAATTCCTATGACCTGTTCAGCCTGAAGGGCTGCCGTCTGGGCAATGGTTCCCGTACCCGAATAGAGATCGAACACCGTTTTACCGGAAAGATCCGGAATTAGTGATAATGCCTCGGTATACAGTCGTTCCACTGCCAACACGTTGGTTTGGAAAAAGGAAAAAGCATGAACGCGGAACTTCAGCCCCATCAATTCCTCGTTATAGTAGTCCCTGCCGGATAGGATATTCAATTTGTCACAGCGAATGGCATCGGACAGGTTATCGTTTTCCGTATGCAAGATGCCCACCACGTTGTTCTTCAGCTCCAATTCTTCTATTAGAGAAACGAAAGCTTCTCCGTCAAAAGGAAACTGGGTGCTTGTAACTATATTTACCAGCAATTCGCCGGTGTGTTCTCCCTTGCGAAGGACCAGATGGCGGAGCAGCCCTTTGTGGCTCTTCTTATGATAGAAAGGATAATCCCGTTCCAGGGCGAACTTCAAAACGGCCTGCAAAATCTTATTGAAATCCGGGTCCACCAGCTGGCACTTATCCGTGGTAATAACGGACATATGGCGCCCCCGCTTATGGAGACCCAGGGTCATCGCGCCGTCCTTTACCTCATTGCCAAAGGTATATTCCATCTTGTTTCTGTAGGCGTAGCGCTGGGGACTTCCTTCGATTCCAAGAAAGCGCTCATAGCTCACCTGATTTTCCTTAAAATGGCGCAGGACTTCTTTCGCCTTCAGCTCAAGCTGATCGGTGTAAGGAATGCCCTGGTAGATGCACCCACCGCAATCGGCTCGATGTTCACATAAATCCAATTGCACTTGTTCCTTTCTTTGTCTCACGCCGGAAAGCGCAGACCTCCTAAAATACAAAGACGGTTTCAACGAACCGTCCCCCTTCCCTACTTCCGCATTTTATCCAGCTCGTTGAGATCGTACGGAGTCTCTTGATATACAAAGTTCAGCCAGTTGGCAAAGAAGAGGTTGGCATGACCTCTCCAACGGACCATTATACCCTTTGCAGGATCGTCGTCTACGAAATAGTTCTCAGGTACGTCGATGTCCAGGCCTTTTTTAAGGTCACGCTCGTATTCCAGACGAAGGGTTTCCTTGTCGTATTCCGCGTGGCCCTGAGCGAATATCATCCGCTTGTCTTTCGTTGCAACCATGTGAGCCCCTGCAATATCCGACTCTGCCAATATGTCCAGTTCGGGAACTTTCAGAATATCCTCCGTCAAGACCTGTGTATGCCTGCTGTGGGGCACGTAAAAAACCTCATCGAAGCCTCGCATCAATTCCGATTTGCTATCTTTAAGTTTATGCGGATAAACGCCGAATAATTTCTTCGGCAGCACATGTTTGTTGATTCCGTAATGATAATACAGGGCAGCCTGGGCGCCCCAGCAGATGTGCAGGACGCTGAATACATTGTCCTTTGTGTATTCCATTATATCGGTCAACTCTTTCCAATAATCCACATCTTCATAAGGCAGGAATTCCACAGGAGCTCCCGTTATTATCATGGCGTCGAAACGACGGTTCTTTATCTGCTCGTAGGTGTTATAGAAGGTTTGAAGATATTCCTTCTCTGTATTCTTCGATTCATGAGAATCCATGGTGAGAAGCTTTACGTTCACCTGCAGCGGAGTATTGGCAAGGAGACGTATTAACTGGGTCTCCGTAACTTCCTTTGTGGGCATCAGGTTTACGATGGCGATCTCCAGCGGACGGATGTCTTGTGTTTCGGCCCGAAGATGATGCATGACGAAGACGTTTTCATCTCTCAGTATGTCATAGGCTGGCAATCCTTTTGGTACAATGATTGGCATGTGTCTTCACTCCTCCGTTTCGATTCTGTCTCTCTTTTCCGGCTATCGGGCCGGCTCCGTCTCGTTTTCCATGTGTTCTTCTTCGTATTTGGAAAAGAATTCTTTTTTGTATTCCGGAAACCGGTCTTCTTCTATAGCTGTGCGGATATTGCCCATCAGGTTTACAAGAAAATATAGATTGTGATGGGTCAGCAGCATAGAGGAGAGGATCTCCTTGGCTTTGAACAAGTGGCGCAGGTAAGCCCTTGAATAGTTCCTGCAAGTGTAGCAGTCGCATTCCGGATCCAGGGGCGAAAAATCCCTTTCGTACTTGGCATTTTTAATGGAAACCTTGCCTCGGGACGTCAATGCCATACCGTTTCTTGCAATTCTCGTGGGAAGCACGCAGTCAAACATGTCGATCCCCCGCTCTACGCCTTCAAACAGGCAGTCGGGACTTCCCACGCCCATCAAATACCTGGGCTTGTCCTTGGGCAGAAGCTCAACGCAGTTATCCATAACCTCATACATAATTTCTTTCGGTTCCCCCACGGAGAGTCCGCCGACGGCATAGCCGGGAAGGTCCATCTCCACGATCTCCTCAGCGCTTTGCCTTCGCAGATCTTCGTACATTCCTCCTTGCATGATGCCAAAGAGGGATTGCTTTTCTGTATTTTTATGTGCCTCCTTGCAGCGGGCAAGCCACCTTGTGGTCCTCTCAAGGGATTGCTTAACATAGTCTCTGTCCGCCGGATAGGGAGCGCATTCGTCAAAAGCCATGATTATGTCGGAACCCAGTGCATTCTGCACCTCGATGGACTTTTCCGGTGTGAACATATGGGTTGAACCGTCTATATGGGAGCGGAAAGTCACGCCCTCTTCGGTAATCTTCCGCAAATGCCCCAGGCTGAACACCTGGAAGCCGCCGCTGTCTGTAAGGATGGCTCCGTTCCAATTCATGAACTTGTGCAGGCCGCCCGCTTCCCGTACGATCTCGTGGCCCGGCCTCAGATACAGATGATAGGTGTTTGAGAGAATAATCGGCGCGCCTAATTCCCTCACCTCTTCCGGCCGCATGGCCTTCACCGTAGCTGCCGTTCCCACCGGCATGAACACCGGAGTTTCGATGATGCCGTGAGGCGTCTTTAGTTGGCCCCTGCGGGCTCTTGTTCTGTTGCATACTTTCTTCAGGTCGTAAGTTACTGCGTTCATTGCTGTCCTTTCTATAAAAGCAGCATGGCATCGCCATAGCTGAAAAATCTATATCTTTCTTTTACCGCCAATTTATATGCTTCCAGGATTTTCTCCCGGTCATAAAAGGCGGAAACAAGCATCAAAAGCGTGGACTTGGGCAGGTGAAAATTGGTAATCTGACTGTCGATAACCCGGAACTTAAAGCCCGGATAAATGAAGATATCCGTATTTCCGTGACCCGCCCTTACGGTGCCGTCTTCTGAGGCGGCGCTTTCGAGGGTCCTGGTTGATGTTGTGCCTACGGAAAATATCTTCCCGCCGGAGGCCTTGGTCTTGTTAATCAAATCAGCCGTCTCTTCATCGATCCAGTATTCCTCAAAATGCATCCTGTGTTCTTCGATGTTTTCACATTTCACAGGTCTGAAGGTGCCTATCCCTACGTGTAAGGTCACATAGGCCAGATGAACGCCTTTCGCTTTTATTCGATCAAGGAGTTCTCCGGTAAAATGAAGCCCCGCTGTGGGGGCTGCAACGGATCCTTCTATTTTACAGTAAACCGTCTGGTACCTCTCCCTGTCTCTTTCACCGCTTTCTCTCTGAATATATGGAGGTAGGGGCATTCTCCCTACCTTTTCCAGTATCTCCAAGAAGATACCCTCATATTTAAATTCGACGATCCTGGTACCGTCGTCGCCGTAATCTAATATAGTAGCAGAAAGCAGAGGTTCTTCCGAAAAGCGAACCCGGTCTCCGGGCTTAAGCCTACGGCCGGGACGAACCATCGCCTCCCAGACATCTCCCTGCTTGCGTTTCAATAGAAGAAATTCCACTTCTATGCCCGTTGTCTCTTTATTGCCTATTAGTCTTGCGGGCAGCACTTTGGAATTGTTCATCACCAGGCAGTCTCCCGGTGAAAGGTAATCCAATATATCGTAAAATCGCCTGTGCTCTATGGTCCCGCTGTCCCTGTGAATCACCATAAGCCGAGCATTTTCACGCTTCTCGGCCGGATACTGCGCAATCAGGTCAACAGGCAGTTCATAATCAAATTCATTTATGTGCATCAATTAACCTCAATACCGGTAAAGTAAAATTTAAGTATATCTATGTAGTTCATGCCTTGCCTGGCCATTTCGATAGCCCCATCCTGGGACATCCCTACGCCGTGGCCATAGCCCAGGCCGGTTAACGTCAAGGTTCCTCCGTCTGCCACCTTGCTGTCATCAAAGCCGGCAGAACCCGTTCCTTCATCGGTGGACTTCATCTTAACAGCCTGGCTTCCTTTTGTCAAATAGATAGAGGCTACTTCCGTTTTTTGCCGCGTTCCCTTTTCGGACAATATATAGATGGGGTTTGACCCGTCGATATTTTTTGATCCTCCGGAGGAAAGCAATGTCAGTGAAACGCTGCTTTTGGGCTGACTGCCGCCTTCATAGACCTCTCCTATGCTGAAATGCCTGGAACGCACCAGGGAACTGCCCAGCACTGCCCGTATTCTCGATTTGGTCAACTGCACTTCCCTGTCTTCACCCCGGATGATCAGGGAGGAAACAGCGCCGGAACTGTCACGGCCGCCGATGCGCACCGATTCCACGGGACCGGGATCCAACTGTGCCTGGATCAGCTTTTGCTGCAGCGATGAAAAGCTGATTACCGCACTCCATGGATATTCCGGGCTGTAGGGATCCGGAATTCCCCTCAGGTGAGGAGCATAGGCAGACCACACGTCTTCCGAATTCTGTGTATGTCCGCCGCTGTTCTTGTGATAATAGATTTCTGCGGCTTCGCCGTTGTAGCGGATGATCTCTCCCCTTGTCTCATCAACGGCCCGGTTTGTGCTCGGGTATTCGTCTTTAACGCCTCCGTATACCTGGCAGTGGGTGGTTGCACATAGATTGAAACCCTCCGAAGCATGGCGGTCTTTACTGACTACCGCAAAGGTCCGCGCAGCAACGGCTTGGGCTTTGAGAGCTTCCAGCGGGTTCTGCATGTTCATTTCCCTGTGGACGACGCCGTAAAGGTATTCTTCCAGAGGTATGTAATTGATAACTGTCAGCGTATTGCCGCTGCCTGCCTTCAGCATGATGCCCCCTCTGTACCTTTGCCCGTCGAAGGATATAAAATCTCCATCTTCATATGGCATGAGGCAACCGTTTACTCCGATGTCGGCAGAAATGAGAACTCCGTTGCTGTCGCGAAGCTCTACGTAACCGTCCCTGGCCGTGGCTGTCAGTTCCGAATAAGCAGGAAGTGGAAGGGTTTCCGTAAATCCTTCATTCGATACGGTCCCCAGCTTTAACCCGCCGGCAGAAGCGATGCTGCACTGCTTTACGGCACTGTTTCCGTATCTCAATCCAACCTTGATAAAGTCGGAACCTTCAAAAGCCTCAGCCTGTAACGGGTATGCCAGGACAAGGATAATAATCGCGGATAACAGCAGGAATTTTTTCATGCCTGCGCTCACATATTTGTCTACCATTTGTCACCTCATTATATTAATCGGCATATTAATCGGCCAAAGTGTCTGCCCCCGTACTGAAAGACAGCTGCCCTTCTTCCGGAAGGGGAAAGCCCAGATGGATATAGGCTTCTTCCGAAGCCACCCTGCCTTTAGGCGTCCGGTGAAGAAAACCTGCCTGTATTAAATAAGGTTCGTACACATCCTCTATGGTGACGCGTTCCTCACCGATGGAGGCGGCGATGGTGTCGATGCCTACAGGACCTCCTTTGAACCTCTGAATGATAGTGGTCAGTATCTCCCTGTCAAGGATTTCCAGGCCTCTTTTGTCTATTCCCAATGCCTTCAGTGTCTTGTTTGTAATCTCCGCATCGATGGCCCCCGTGCCTTTGACCTGGCAGAAATCCCTTACCCGCTTCAACAGGCGGTTAGCCACTCTCGGAGTTCCTCTTGAACGCATTGCCAGTTCATTTAGGGATTCCTCATCGATGGGGACGTTAAGTATCCTCGCCGTGCGGCGAAGGATTTCCACAAGTTCATCCGGTGTATACAGTTCGAACTTGCTGATCACGCCGAAACGATCCCTGAGCGGAGGAGAAAGGCTTCCGGCCCGGGTGGTGGCACCGATCAGTGTGAATTTGGCCAGGTCCAGCCGGATAGATCTGGCGGAAGGACCTTTGCCGATAATAATATCAAGGGCATAATCCTCCATGGCCGAATACAGGATTTCTTCCACGGCCCGGTTCAATCTATGTATTTCATCGATGAACAGCACGTCGGTGTCGCTGAGATTGGTCAATATGGCTGCCAAATCTCCGGCCCTCTCTATGGCAGGGCCGGAAGTTATCCGCAAATTGACCCCCAATTCGTTTGCGATGATTCCCGCAAGGGTGGTCTTGCCGAGCCCGGGAGGACCGTAAAAGAGCACATGGTCCAAGGGCTCTTTGCGCATTTTCGCCGCTTCGATGTAAACCTTGAGATTATCCGTAACGCCCTTTTGCCCGATGTACTCGTTGAAATACTTTGGCCTCAGGGACACTTCCAGTTCCTCTTCGTCTTTTTTCAATCTCGTTGCAACAATTCTATCGTCATGCTCCATTTATATTCTCCTATTTCGATGACTCTCCACGAAGCGCAAGCCTTATGTAGTCTTCCACGGTGAGGTTTTCATCTTCTACGGCGCCCACCGCGCTTATGGCTTCGCTCCGGCTGTATCCCAGTTCGATGAGAGCGTTGACCGCTTCTGCCCTTTCGCTCTCCGCCGTTGTCTGCTCCGCCAATTCGGATAATTGTTCAAGGTCTTTCAGGTTGCTTATTTTATCATTCAGTTCCAGCACAATGCGCTGGGCTGTTTTTTTCCCTACTCCCACGGCCTTGGTCAGAGTCTTGCTGTCTTCAAAGATGATGGCCTTTTTTACTTCATCCACGGGAATGGCCGACAATATGGACAGCGCCGCTTTGGCGCCCACTCCGTTCACCGTCCGCAGCAATTGGAACAGCTCAAGGGAAGCGTTGTCGTGAAAGCCGTAAAGGCTCATGTCGTCCTCACGGACGATCATCTCCGTGTATACGGTGATATTATCTTTTCCCGTTGCAGCATAAAGGGGAGAATTATCCGGAACAAATACCTTGTAGCCAACGCCTCCGGTTTCCAGTACAACGCCGCCGTCAAAGGTCATGGTGACCATTCCCCGCAAGTAATGAATCATTTATAAATCCTCTTTCATCCTATATTACAGATACAGCCCCTTGTATTTTTCCAACCGATTTATGTAACCCGACGAATGACCGTGACATATTGCCACAGCCAGAGCATCCGCTGTGTCATCGGGCTTTGGGATCTCAGCCAGGTTCAGGATAGCTTTCACCATACTCTGTACCTGCTGCTTTTCCGCACGTCCATAGCCGATGAGCCCCTGCTTAACTTGTAGCGGTGTATATTCATATACTTCCAGGCCGGAATTTACACAGGCCAGAATAGCAACACCTCTCGCCTGCCCTACCAAAAGCGCCGTTTTTGCATTTTTATTAAAAAACAGCTCTTCGATGGCCACCGCATCCGGCCGGTATTCGTCGATGATTTCCATGAGACAGGAGTATATATGTTTAAGCCGGTCGGGCATGTCCAGATCTTTCTCGGTGATGACTGCACCGTAATCGCAAGCAGTAAAGCGGTTGCCCGTCATATCCACAATGCCGTAACCCAATATTGCATAGCCTGGATCGATGCCCAAAATCCTCATATCATACTCCGTAATACTTTTAAAATTCAGGATGATTGCAAGCTCATCCTAAAACAAACAGATGTTTCGTTACTGGGGTTTATTATAACATAAGAAGCTTTTCTGTCCAAGATTCCTATGCTATAATGTAAACAAATTGAAATTAATAAATATGCATTCCAATTCTAAACGCTACGGCTGCTGTAGAACATGGAGGATATCATGAGATACGCAAGACAAAGTAAGATATTGGATATTATCAACTCCCACGAAGTGGAAACCCAGGACATGCTGGTCGATTTGTTGAAAAAGGAAGGTTTCCAGGCCACACAGGCCACCGTCTCGCGAGACATAAAGGAGCTTCAGCTCATCAAGACCCTGACTCCATCCGGGCGTTATAAATATACCGTGAGCTCCAACGTGGAGCAAGCGCCCTCCGAACGGTTCGTAACAATCTTCCGGGAGACAGTTAAATCCGTGGATTCCTCGGGGAATCTCATCGTCATTAAGACCCTCTCCGGATGTGCCAATGCAGCAGGTGAAGCCCTTGATAACATGAAAATTGACCACGTAGTGGGAACCGTAGCCGGGGATAACACCCTTCTCATGGTCATCGATGATCCGGCCAATGTACCTGAACTGGTCAAACAGTTTCGTGATATCCTGAGATAACAAGCCATTTTGATAACATATCTGTAGCTTGGATTTTGCAGATCTTTGCCCCACCGAGGTATAGCTATGCTCACCCACATTGCTATAAAAGATTTTGCTATTATCGATAACATCAGCCTTGATCTTCATCAGGGCTTTCATGTTTTGACGGGAGAAACGGGAGCCGGAAAATCCATCATAATAGAAGCTATAAGCATGGCTTTGGGAAGCAGGGCGGACACCACTTACGTCCGTTCAGGCAAGGAAAAAGCCGTCATAGAGCTTATCGCAGAGGTGGATAACCCGGCTGTTTTATCTATTCTGAAGGAAAACGGTCTGGGAGAGGACAAAACCCTTTACATACTTCGGGAAATTCATGCGGAAGGAAGAAGCATCTGCCGCGTCAACGGCACTTTGGTATCCCTTTCTTTTCTTAACAATCTGTGCCGTAAGATTGCCGACGTGCACGGTCAATACGACCACCAGTCTCTGCTGGATCCGGATTGGCATATTTACCTGCTGGACGAATACGCCAAGGATGAAATCGAGCCGGTTAAGCAGGAAGTGTCCCGGCTTTACGAGAAATATTCACGCCTGGAAACGGAGCGAAAATCCATTTCTGATGCCCAGGCAGAGAACATGAGAAATCGCGATTTCATGCAATTTGAGCTCAACGAAATCTCCGAAGCCAATCCCAGGATCGGTGAAGATGAAGCTTTGGAGGAACAATTGTTGCTGCTTCAAAACAGCGAGTCCGTCTACTCCACTTTATCCGAAGTCTACGGGCTATTATATGAACAGGCTCCCTCCTCTCAGGACAGCCTGGGCAGAAGCTTGAAACTGCTGGAAGAGATCAGCAGTTATTCAAAAGAATACGCTTATTTTGAGGAAACAGTATCGGATTGCTATTATAAGTTGGATGATCTGCGCAGCGAACTTCGAAGGGCAAAAGACTCAATCAACTTTTCGCCGGAAGCTATAAATAAAACCATGGAGCGCATTGACCTTCTGGACCGGTTGAAAAAGAAATACGGCGGAACCATTGAAAAAGTCCTCGAATACAAGGAAGAAATACAAAAAAAACTGGACCATATCGATAATTCCGATCAGCTACTTGAATCCCTCACCAAGGAAGCGGCCCTTTGTCGTGAACAGCTGCATAAAGCATGCAAAAAGTTGACGGCTCTGCGAGAAAAGGCAGCAAAGAAAATGGAATCCGATATGGCCAAGGAACTCGAGGAACTGAATTTTAAAAACACCTCGTTAATCGTATCCATAACCCCTCTTGAGGATCACGGCGAGACAAGATACACGGAATCCGGCTGCGACCGGGTGGAGTTCCTAATCATTACGAACAAGGGGGAGACTCCCAAGCCTTTGAGCAAGATCGCCTCCGGCGGCGAGATATCCAGGATCATGCTGGCCTTTAAATCCATTCTTGGTGACTACGACCACATTCCCACACTGATTTTTGATGAAATAGACAGCGGGATAAGCGGTGTTACCGCCAGCATTGTGGGGAGAAAGATGAAAAAAATTGCCTCCACTCACCAGGTGATATGCATCACACACCTTGCCCAGATTGCGGCTTTTTCCGATCACCATTACAGGATCTCCAAAGAAGAATCAGATGGCCGCACCGTCACAACGATTAAGGCTTTGGACCAAAAAGAAAAGACGCGCGAAATCGCGCGTATGCTTGGCGGACTGCATGTGACCGAAACCACATTGAAAAATGCGGAAGAGCTCATTGCCGAATCCGTTCTATGATCTTTTCAATTACCTGTTCTACGCTGAGATTTTCCGCATCAATGATGATATCCGCATATTGTTCATATAAGGGAATTCTCTCATCATAAAGCCCTTTCAGGGTTTTGCCCTTTTCCATGGCAATGCCCCTGGTGCTTATATTATGCAGCCTGCTTTCTATAGTGTCATAAGATAGTTTTATGTAAACGACTGTTCCAAGGTTTTTCAGGTGCTCCATGCCGGCTTTGCTGTATACCACGCTTCCTCCGGTGGCGATAACCGTATTATACGCATCTACGGATTTTATGGCAGCTTCCTCCATTTCAAGGAAGCGATTATGGCCGAAACGGTCGATGAGATTTTGGAGCAAATCCCCTTCCCGGTCCTGTATCAACAGGTCCGTATCGAGAAAGGCTTTGCCCATGGTTTTGGCAAGCACAACCCCTACGGTGCTCTTGCCGCAGGCGGGCATTCCGATCAGGATGATATTGTTCATTTCTCGTTTACCCCCTTTTTATAGCCCGGTTAAGGTTTTAATAAAACATAAGGAGACGGTTTGTCATATGAAACCGTCCCCCGTATTCTTCGTTAGCAGTTAAGTCCGGAATAATTATAATAATATAATTAGTCCTCTACTTTTTCTTTAATGTCCTCGACGATGTCTTCCACCTTATCGGAAATGGCTTCTGCCACATCCTCGGCTTTGTCTTTCAATTCCTCGACTTTTTCCTTTACATCATCAAGTACTTCTTCTGCCTTGTCTTCGGCTTTATCCAGAATCTCTTCTACTTTATCCGCCGCCTTGTCCAGAAGATCTTCAGCCTTGTCGACCATATCTTCAACTTTTTCTTTCAGAGACGGTGCGTCCTTTTCTTCTTCTGCCTTTTTCTCTTCCGCCTTGTCTTCTTCCAAAATGGAAGGTTCAATGGTCTCCTTTATTGAAAGGCTGATTCTTCTTCTCTCCTTGTCAATGTCCAGAATCTTGACCTGAACTTCCTGGCCCACGGAGAGCTCGTCCGCAATATTTGTAACACGCTTGTGGGCGATTTCGGAAATATGAACCAATCCGTCCAGACCGGGCTCCAACTCTACGAAGGCGCCGTACTCTTTAAGCTGAACGACTTTACCGTTGATGACCTGGCCTACGCTGTAATTCTCATCGATAACGCTCCAGGGTTCCGGAATGGTTTGCTTCAGGCCAAGGGAAATCTTGCCCTTTTCAGGATTCATGGAAAGGATCTTAACATCGATTCTCTCGCCTATGGACAGGGCTTCCTGCGGGTGCTTCAGCTTACCCCAGGAGATTTCGGAGATGTGGAGCAATCCGTCCAAACCGCCGATATCTACGAAAGCTCCGTAATCTGTAAAGCGCATTACGGTACCTTCAACTATGTCGCCCACACTCAGGGATTCCCAGATTTGCTGGATTCTATTCTGCTTTTCTTCAGCCAGATAGGCTCTGTGAGAAAAGACTGCTTTGTTTCTCCTCTGATCGACGCGATTTACTTTCACCGGGAGAACCTTGCCGATAAACTCGTCGGCTTTTTCAACATAGCGATCGGAAAGCTGGGACATGGGTATAAATCCGGCGACTTCCTTATACTGCGCAATTACGCCGCCTCTAACTTCCCTGTTAACCTTAACTTCGATAGTTGATTTATTATCAAGAGCTTCCGAGATTTCTTCCCAATGCTCGTTGATCTCTAACTTCCTCTTCGAAAGGAGAATGTTTCCTTCTCCGTCATCGATGTTGATGACCTTTGCCCTGATCTTGTCTCCGATCTTGTAGGTTTCAGTCAGATCTTCATCTTCCTTAAGAGTCAACTCTTCTCTGGGGATGATCCCGTCCTTTTTGCAACCCAGATTTACTACCAGTTCGCGGTCCGTTACGTGAACGATCTCTCCATCGACTATTTCACCTTTGTCCGGTAAAATCATCTGTCTGTCGATTTCAGCCATCAAATCGACCATGAGATTCGGCTCTTCGGCTTTCTCTTCTGCCGCCTCGGCGACTTTGTCTTCGGTTGCGTTTACGGTTTCTTCGGTTTTCTCTTCAGCTTTGTCTTCGGTTGTTTCATTTGCTGTTTCTGCTGTCGGTTCCTCAGATGCTTCGTTAGTTTCGGTTTCTGCGTTTACAGCAGGCTCCTGAACTCCAGTTTCTTCTGCAACTGGGATGGCTCCCGTCTCTGGATCCTGCACGACTTTAATCTCAGCGATAGCTTCACTCATAGTGGAAATGACCTCCTTAATAATGCGTTCAGGAGTTGATGCACCTGCCGCAATCCCTATTCTATCGCATATTTCGATTTGTTTCAATGGTAAATCATTTATATTTTCTATAAAGAAGGATTTTTTACAGTTCTTTTTTGCGATTTCAAACAGCTTCCTCGAATTGGCGCTGTTCCGATCGCCGATGACGATCATTACATCGGATTCTTTGGCAAGTTCTTCGCAGCTTTTCTGCCTTTCATCCGTTGCGTTGCATATGGTGCGCAGGGCGATTACATCGGTTTTTTCCTTCTCAAGATAGTCCACAATACTGTCCCAAAGATCTCCGGTTATAGTGGTCTGCGCAACCAGCGTTATATGATCATGATCGATCTTTTTTGCTTCTTCCAGACTGTTGATTACGGTGCAATCGGGACCTGCCCATCCAACAATTCCCTTTACTTCCGGGTGAGCCCCATCTCCTACCACAACTATATTTCTTCCCTTCTGGCGGGCATCTTTTACAAGCCTGTGAATCTTTGATACAAAGGGACATGTGGCGTTCACTATTTCCAGATCCAGCCGCTCCGCTTCTTCATAAAAAGACTCCGGTTCGCCGTGAGACCGGACTACCACGATAGAACCGGGTTGCGCATCGGATAACTTTTCGAGGATCTCCACACCGCGACGGTTCAAATCATCTGTTACAGCTTTGTTGTGGATCAATGGACCGTGAGTGTATATCCGTACATTTCCGTCGTTTTTCCCTATGAGTTCTTCCGTTTTTCGAATGGCTTCACGGACGCCAAAGCAAAATCCGGAATGCTTCGCTAATTTAATCTCCATCTCTATTGCTTTTGAGATTCTTGAGACTCTCAAGATATCTCTTGAAAGCACCTTCCTTTCCGTTTTCAGTTGGTTCGTAATATTTTACTTTTGCTTTATATAGATTATCCGGCAAATACTGCTGCTCAACGTAACCCCCGTACGCATGGGGATATTTATAATCAATTCCGATGCCTCTCTGTTTTGCTCCCTCATAATGGCTGTCCTTTAAGTGGAGCGGGACATCGTCTATATTTTTCGTTCGAAGGTCCTCCGCCGCCCTTTCTATTGCCACGATGGCGGAATTTGATTTTGGGCATGAGGCGAGGAGTATGACTGCATGGGCAAGGTTGATTCTCGCCTCGGGGAAACCTACCATCTGGGCCGCCTGAACGCAGGATGTAACGATGGAAACTGCCTGGGGATAAGCCATGCCTATATCCTCGCTGGCTATAACGAGCAACCTGCGGCCGATGGTGTTCACGTCCGCACCGCCTTCGATGAGCCTTGCCAGGTAATGAATCGATGCGTCGGGGTCGCTTCCCCGAATGGATTTCTGCAGCGCCGAAAGCAGGTTGAACTTGTCCTCTTTTCGATCGTAAAAAGTCATCTGCCTCTGCATGGCCTCTCCCACCACGCCAAGGTTTATAACTTCACCGCTCTTTAAGTTGTCGGCGATAAATCCCAGGGTGTCCAAGGCAACCCTGGCATCCCCTCCGGCCAAATCCGCAAGAGCATACAGTGCCTCTTCATCCCATTTCAGAGAGAGGTTGCCTAAACCACGCTCTTTATTTTTAAGGGCTCCATGGAGGATCTTGAGAATATCTTCGGTGCTGAGCCTCTTAAATTCATAGATGGACCTTACCCGGCTCAGTATGGCGTTGTTCACAGCAAAATACGGATTTTCCGTAGTGCTGCCTATAAACCGGACCACACCTTCTTCCAGGGCTTTAAGAAGCGAGTCCTGTTGAAGTTTGTTCCATCGATGAAATTCGTCTACATAAAGATAGGTCTTTTCCTTTTGGAGGCCGAAAAACTTTGTTTTTGCCTGTTCCAAAACATCTTTGAGCTCTTTGGTTCCGGTAGTTGATGCATTGAGTTCAAAAAAATCCGAATCCATTTCCTGGGCAATCAACCTGGCCAGGGTAGTCTTCCCTGTCCCGGACGGACCAAAAAAGATGGCGGAATCAAAAGTTTTGTTCTTTATGGCATTGTAAAACAGAGACCCCTTATACATGAAGTGGTCTTGTCCAACAAATTCATCCAGACTTTCCGGCCGCATCCTGGTGGATAAAGGGATCATTGCAATCGTACCTCCACTGTGGTGACAAAGAGATCGTCCCCGGCAACGGCTTTTGTTCTTTCAAGAGATGCTTTCGCCTCGTCTTTCGTCATATGGGGAGCGCCGAGAACTTTATAGGATCCGTCCTTCTGTATTACCATAACCGCTATGTCAGCATCTGTCAAAGTCGAGACCATGGCTTCAGCACCTGCCTGATCGCTGAAACTGCCGTACTGCACGCAATATAGCAGGTTCGCCGTGCTTGTACCGCCGTTTTGCTGCTGTTGCTGCGGCGTGGCAGGCTCCTCCGCCACCGGAGCAGAAGTTTCCTGGTCCTTGGAGTTTATATCATTTACATCCTGTTGGTTTATAATAATAGAGGAACCGTTAAACTCCTCTTGGGAAGGATTTTCTTCCGTAGCCTTAATGTCCTCACCCAGGAAAAAAGGTTTGACCACGTACTCGGTAAGGCCGTACCCAGCTCCCACTGCCAGGATGGCCACTATGACAAAGACCAGAAATCCCCGCCCAAAAGGCTTGTTTCTATAAGTATATCTTCTCTTACTCATCCCTCAACCCTCTTTTCGTTTCCCCGTTTGTCTATCCTTATGAGACAAGTTAGGAAAATATGCGAAAAGAGTAGTTATTGCCCCTTTGAAAAGCGCTTTTTATAGAATGCGATGAGGAGAGTAAATATGTAATCGTAGAGGAGAAACAGCGGTTGAGCGCCCAAAACTAATAGAATATTGGAATACTCCGGAAGATGGACATTTCCAAGAAACGCTGCTTTGAACAACAGGATGCCGGACCCGATGCTTGCGTTGAAAAATATCAGTTTCAGGATAATCTCAACGGGTTGTTTCCTGATTTTTTCAATATAAAATTTTACGATTCCATACAGCCCGAAAAAGAACAGATAAGGCAGGACCGCCGCCTTGTTGGGAACCAGAAGCAAAGCCAGTATGGACGAGGCTATATAAAAGAGTCCTCCGCCTTTAACCCTCGTTTCCATGATCATGACAGCGGTATACAGCGAACTGACGGCATAGAGAGTCAGCTCAAATCCGGGCACAAAGCTGGCAAGAAAGAGGGTGACCACTGAAAGCGCCAGCATTATGCCGCCCAGAGCGGTAGTTTTTATTCTTAGCCTTTGTTGTTGCTGCATTCCCGTCCCTTCCGTTCCTATCCTGCATAGTCGTTATAAGGGCATGATTTTCCCTTTTCCCTTAGCTTGATTACAGAGGTATAAAAGATATATTCTTTAACAGTTTAAATGCAATCGCAAAGCAAGTCGGCGCAGCAGTAGCACTGAAGCATCCTGCAAAGCTCGTCGTTCATGTTGCTGTAACCCCTGCCGTATGCCGTTGTCCGGTAACCGCTTGAAGCCTGTATTATGCTGTTCATGGCCATCCTGTATTCCATATTGCCCGGATCCATGCTGACAGCCGTCTGCACGTGGCTTACGGCTTCGTCGTACCAGCCCTTACGCAGGAAAAGCATGCCTTTTAAAAAGTACCATTCGGCGCCTCTGTTGCTGCTGCGTTCCAACGCCTCCTCTGCAGCTTTCAGGTTGCCGCGATCTATATCTATCCTTACCTGACGGAACTCAGGGCTCTGTCTGGATTGATTGCCGCTATATGCATTATTTGAACTCCCGTAGCTGCCGCCTCCACGGCCCGCATTTTTCATCAGATAATCATAGGCTTCGTTTATCTCCTGGAGCTTTTCTTGAGCTAATTCGTAAAGCGGGTTGTCCTGGTGAAGGTCCGGATGATATTTCTTCACCTGCTCCTTGTAAGCGGCCTTTATTTCTTCTATGCTGGCTCCTTCTTTAATTCCCAGTACTTCATAGGGGTTTTTCATCTTCTGAAGTTCCTTTCTTTAGTATCTCTTCTGTTTTCCGAAGCAATCCAGAATATATGATGTTCTCAGTCAATTCCCGGTTTCGCTGAACGTCCAGCTGATCCCAAGCCTTGGATAATTCAGCAAGGTAGAATAACAGGTTGAACTCTATTCGCTCTTTTATCCGTTCTCTAAAGTCAGTCATGGATTCTTTGCCGGGTTGGTAATCCCATTGCAGAAGCAGCGGGTTATACGACCCGTTTGCCGCGTTTTCCTCAAGGTCGTCATAGGCATCGATTAAGTAAATCCATTTTCCTGTATGATACCCTATTTTGCCGAGCAGTTCCAATGTCTTGCTGTCGTAACCCAGGCTTTCCGCGGAGAAGACCTCTTCCATCAGCTTTGCAAAGGGCTCCGCTGCCCGGTCAAGGGAGGCGCATTTCTGCTCTTCCAGGTCTGCCAATTCCTCCAGCTTTCCCTGAATCATTATACATTTTTCCGGATAGCTTTTCATTAGTTTTTTGTAGGTCTTTTTGAGCATAATTACGCCTGCGGCGGGTTTTATGCCTCCCTCGTCGCGTTTCTCGTCCATCAGATTAAAATATGCCAATAGCAACATCATGTCCGCAGCGTAGTCCACTGCGGCTTCATTATATACGACAGTGCGTTTCTTCAATGGGTGGACGGGGCATCTCTCATGCTTGATATTCTCTATATTCGAACCGAGGGCCCCCAGAACTAAAGCAAGAAAGACTGAATCATAGTTTAAAACGATCCGGGGAAGTTGTCCGTATCTCTGCTTGACAGACTTGCAGAGCCCGCAATAATAGCCGGAGTACAGTTCGAACTCCCTTATTTTCAATTCCGGCTTATCCGGCACTACGTATCCTAACATCCTATACCTTTTCCAGTCTATTAAGTGTCACGGGTTTATCCATGCATGTACACAAAAAATATCTCTGTGAGAAGTGAAATGCGAGAAGCGAGATGCAAGAGGCGGATCGCATTAAAAAATGCCCTCGCAAAACAAATGAGCAAGGGATCCTGCCTGCCGAAACTCTTTGGGCATATCCCGGCTTATCCGGTAATTTTCTTAAGTCCTTTTAGCAGCAAATAGCTTACCGTCATGTCAACGGCAAAGCAGCCAAGGATGATTCCGTTAAAGCATTTTTGGCTTTTCGGCATTTCCTTGTATACCTTTACCGGACAACAGCTTTTCTCGTCGCTAATAACCTTCTTTTTTGAAAAGAAAGCATTGCCGACCAATGCCATGGAAGCATAGAACATCGACACGGCTGCCACATGTTTTTTTAAATCCCAGTTGCGAACGAAGTTTTTCATACAACACCTCTCTCCCGTTGCTCTCGTTTTATTATACCGTCTCATCTGCAAATATACAACTATACTACCCAATATAACGTTATTACAACATTATATTTACGGCATTATGGCCACATTAAGCATAATCCTTTGGATCCGATGAGGTTAATTTCAGCAACATATTATCTTCGGCTACGGTAATCAACATGTCCGCTTCGTCGGCCGGGCGCAAGGCAGATCTTTCTGGCCAGTTATTACTGTAAATATCATGGCTCACATCCCTAAGTATTTTTTCAATTCCGCTAAGAGGTACGTTGCTGTTTATGATCCTACGATATATTTCTCCCGCATAGGCCGCCCACTGTTCGTCACCGGCGGTTTCAGCCGTGTCCCTGACAAGACCGGCGAATTTGCCGGTAATTCTCATGGAGACAGGATCCTCCGGAACGTACGCCAGTTTAACCTGACCTGTATGCACGTGCACGAACACAACATCCGGATGCAGGAGGAAATCTTCACAGAAAAACAGATAGTTTTCCGCCAAAAGGAGGCACCTGGCCAAGGCAGCAACGGTCTCCGCCATTTCGACTGCCAGATTTTTACCCTTCTTAGCCCATTCCCCAACCATATCTTTAAGCTGCAAAAAACCTCCGAAATCATAATATGCATGCAGGCTCTGCCCTTCTCGAAGAAAATGCATGGGAAGCAGCCCGCTGCAGTGAAGATTCTCAAGCATCTTTATTCGATATAAAGGAATCCGGCTCTCATCAAACTTAAGAGCGAAGAAACTCCGCCCTCCGGATTCGATTATTTCCGTTTCGTTTCCGTTTATGCAAACCCGTTTTCTGCTTTCCGCCTTCTCCATTTCAAACCCCCGTTTCTCAATAGTTTTTTCATTACAAGATCAATGTTCATCGCAAGGATCACCACAAGGTTCACAATGAATTTTTCGCCTCAGACTCTGCAGTAATAGCAAGGCGTATATCCCTGCTCCAAAGCTTCCTCGCCATCAATCCCGATAACGAATCGATCTACAGTAGGGCAACTTCCTCTGTGAAAGGCCTTTCCCGATGTGTCGAAACAATATACCCGACACCCATATGGCAAATTATCTGCATCGCATATCTTGCAAGGTGTGTACTTTTTGCGAACAGAGGGAGACAAAACCATCTCCTTCGGGTAGACTTCGATGATTCTGCAGTCCGATTTGTGAAACCTTTCTCCCGCTCGAGGGAAAACATAGACGGTGTTTGCATCGTCCTGGGTTTCCATCGCTTCAAACCCCATGCCTTCCCCATCCTTGTCGGCTCCGATGAAACCCCGAAAAAGCAGCCTCTGTTCAAATTGCAACTGCCTGTGAAAATCCAAAGGCAAAAGCAATTCCACCCCGTATTTAAATCCGCAATGGATCAATCCCGATGCTTCTCCGTCGGAATACAGGTACTCAAATCTGTTTAACGAAGCATCTTTCAGGGACACTGTTTCCTCTTTAAGCCTGCTTTGAATGCGGAATTCCAGCAATGCACCATGCACCAAGGCCTCGTAGACTCCCGTTTTGCCCTTTTGCTGAACCGAGTCATAGGAATCAGAGGGATCAGAGAAATCTATATCGAATTGCCAGGGAAGCAAATCCAGCTGTGTAAGGTATGCTTCCTTTGATGTCTTCTGGGCTTCCTCCGCAAAGCATCGCATAGTGTTTTCTTCTACCGCCGTTATCCGAATCAAAACGCTTATAGAGAGCACCGCCAAAAGAAACAAGGGCAATATAATGGCTGTTTCTACAAAAAGAGAGCCTCTCTTGTTCATCCAATCCCCCTCTCCTCTCCTACTGCTCCGCCATGGCTGCGACTTCTTTAATAAACGTGTATTCCTGAGAATTCACCGCTGCGCAGATTTAACACGCCGGGAAACCCCGACGTCCTCTTCACTTTAGAACGAAAGGAAAATCCGGAATAGCACCTGCTCATGTCAAA
>ERZ773359.3060-NODE-3060-length-19878-cov-5.873077_pt1 | contig 19878 bp, 16 predicted proteins | sample MGYA00374955_ERZ773359 | MGnify/ENA primary metagenome ERZ773359 (study PRJEB29098, sample SAMN04486028) | biogas fermenter metagenome | study: EMG produced TPA metagenomics assembly of the Biogas fermentation microbial communities from Germany - Plant 4 DNA1...
TAGCAGATACAAGGTGTATGGAATATTTTTAATTTTCATGGGATTTTTTCTGTTAATTCCTTCCCTGATGAAACCTGGTGAATTGTTGATACCTTTAGTTACAGGCATATTCACAGTTGGGCTTGGAATCTTGTATTTCAGGTATGGGAGAAAATCAGGACAAGAAAAGCTTACATCATTTAATAAAGCAGCAATACAGCTGTTAAATGAATATGAAAAAATTCCTGAAGGGCAAGTTACAGTTACATTTACCGATGATAAAGTACTTTTGGCGGGAAATGGCGAAATTGGCTATGATGAAATAGATAAAATTTTTATCACAGAAGATTTTTTCATCATTATCTGGAAAGAAAGAATTACTGTTTTACAAAAAAAGGATTTACTCTCATGTAATGCAGAAGAGTTTATAGGATTTATTACATTAAAATCTCAGAGCTTCTTTGAGACAGTACATATTAATGCATAAACATAAACAGGCATGAAGCATATTCTGCAAAGGAAGCTAAAAGAACTCTTAATAAACAAGGAACTCTTATAATTCAGCAGATCGGCGGTTTAAGCCAGTGTTATAACTGGGATTAAAAAATGCAGTAAAATATTAAAAGAGTGGGCTTAAAAGTAACTGTGCAGAAGGAAGATATGGTAAAAACAATATTGGCTCCCTCGTATCTTATTTGAAAGCTATACCTTAGCATGTGCCGGACTTTACAGTAGAGAAATACCTTGAAAGAATTTAAATCAGCTGATAATATTACCCAGAAAAGGGTTGTATTTGTTTTACATGTCATAGATTTCTCGTTATAGCTAAAGAATAGTATGATGGTTTTTTACAATTAACAGACGAAAAAATGTAAGAAATTCTGTTTAAAAGTCTTCTAAACAGAATTTTTATTTATGTTAAAATACTTAAACATGACTTTTTTACACAGAAAATAAATAATATTATACTGGATTTATTTTGTACAAGGATGGTACATAATGCACAGGGGAAATAAAACAGGAGATAAGGAAAATATCCAATATATCTGTCTGTGTCTTTTTGTAGGCACAATTTTAGGTTTATTTGCAAGTTTGATCCTCACAAAAAACCTGGTCGGTTTATGCACAGGTACAGCACTCGGTCTTATAGTTGGTGCTGTCATAGATATTTACCAAAATAAGAATGAGCAGTAAAGTAAGCAAGTTTTTTTGAGTACGCCAATTTATTCATTTTAAGGATCTTCTGTACAGAAACCCGGGAGGCAATATATTTTAATATCCTCTGGATTGTGATATATTTTCCTTAGGGAGGTAGAAACATGAGAAGAGTTCGCGGCATTATTCCTAAGGAAAAGCAGCTTACCAAAGATATGCTACGTGTTATAGCCAGGGTAAGTCATATAAAAAGAGACAGACCTGCTCCAAAGCAAGTTCCCAGACATTATGAATTTATGAACACTGCTAAAATTATTTCGGGTTACAGGGCTATGGATAATATTCCAAAAGAACTGCAAGCCAGAAACCTGAGCAAGCCCCTTATTATTACCCAGCATGACAATCTTGAGAAAGGTATATTGAAATCTCTAATAAAAACTCTGGCCAATTTTGGAATTAATGCGCGAAATATTCTCTTATGCTCCAAAAATGGCATGCAGGATACAGAGGAAAAGGCTATTTCAGAATTCAGGACATTTTCGTGCGACAGCGTAATAGCTGTAGGTGGGGCTGTAGCTTTTAAACTTGCCAGAGCTGTATGTGCCTCTTATACAAATGATCAAACCGGATTTTGTTCAATTCCTTTTATAGCCGTTCCTGTTGCAAATGCAGGACTTGAAATTGCAGGTGATCCCGATATAATTGTTCTGGATCCTCGTCTTGCCAAAGACCAGCCTCCAAAGATTACTGCATTATGTCTTATAGATGCTATATGTCACGCAGTGGAAACATATATAAGCCCTTTGAGAAATCCTCTGAGCGATGCCTATGCATTTTCATCCATTGGTCTTATAAGGGATAATATACATAAGGCATTGAAATCCGGAAAAAACAAGAAGGTCAGTCTTTCAATCCTGAATGCTTTACTGCTGTCCAGTCTGGCTTACAGGAATTCCCGGCAAAGCTTAAGTCATATACTCTCCTGTGTACTGGAAGACTGCTATAAAATAAGTCACCAGGAGGTAATCGCAATAATTTTTCCCCATTTGTTAAACCAGAGCCTGTTCAGGTTTGAAGAGTATTATGGTGAACTTCTGTTGCCCCTTGCCGGTCATGAGATTTATGCCGAAACCTATCCATATGAGCGGGGAAGAAAATTTGTACAAATAATAAGGAACATGGTAAGCGATTACCAGCAGATATACGGTATTCCTTCATGTCTGTCAGAAATAGGGGTTAAAAGACAGGACTTTGGTACAATCGTTGAAAAAACACTCAACCTGGCAGAAAATCAGAGTGAAGAGATGGAAGAGGAGATAAGAAATATTCTTAATTTTGCATTTTAGCTATGAATTAATATAATAAAAACGAATAAGCATACATGCAGAATTAAATATAACCGTATGGTGTAAAGATATAATAAAACAGAATTCTTAAATATCATTAAATATCATTAAATAACTAAAGAATGGAGTAAGAAGAAAATATATATGATTCACGGTTCAACTGAAGGTTTAAAGAAAAGTACAATAGAAGCTTTAGAGAAAATTTATGAGTTGGAAATTCCACGGGACAAACTGTGGACCGAGGAATTAATAACCGCATTAGCCTCAATTTCCGGGGAAATAAACAGAGAGATATCGGTATATATTGATCGCAAGGGAAAAATCACCGATGTAAGTGTAGGAGATTACAAGACTGTAGAACTAAACGAAGTTGAAGGAAGAAGAAGCAGTCAGAGACTTTCTGGTATCAGATGTATTCATACCCATCTGAATGGTTCGGGTATGCTTTCTGCCCCCGATTTAAGTTCCTTAATATTATTAAAATTGGACATGGTGGCTGCAGTTGGAGTTGAAAATGGCCGGGCTACAGAAATATATGCAGCCCTGCCTTCAGCTGTTGAAAAAGAAGATTATGAGATTTTCGGCCCCTTCGGTAAAAATAAGCAGGATTTCAGTGTCCTTTTTGACTGTATAAAAGAAGCAGATGAATTCTTAAAACGTCAGTCCGAATTTCTTGATGATAATGTTGAAAAAGCTGTTCTGGTGGGCCTGAAGACTCAAGAAACCCGGGATATAAATGGTGTAAGCGAAGCCGAAATATCCATGCTGGAACTTAAAGAATTGGCTCAAACTGCAGGGGCTCAGGTAGTAGCTACCATGATGCAGAAACGCTCAGTACGGGATTCTGCTTATCTTATAGGAAAAGGCAAACTGGAAGAGCTAAAACTTCTGGTTCAGACAAAGCAAGCCGATCTTGTTATTTTTGATGAAGAGATTTCCCCTTCCCAGCAGCGTAATATTGAAGAAGCAGTTGGCGTAAAGATCATAGACAGAACCGGGCTTATCCTTGATATCTTTGCTCAGCGTGCCAGAAGCAGGGAAGGCAAAATCCAGGTTGAACTTGCTCAATTGGAGTATAACTTACCCAGGATTTATGGAAAAGGCAGCATACTCTCACGTCTGGGTGGAGGAATAGGCACGAGAGGTCCTGGTGAAACCAAACTGGAGACTGACAGACGGCACATTAAAAGAAAAATAACGGCTCTTAGAGAGGAATTAAAAGAGATTAAAAAGCAGCGTAGCTTGTTGAGGATTGAGCGCGAACGAAACCGTGTTCCTGTAGTTTCCCTGGTGGGTTATACCAATGCAGGTAAGTCTTCATTATTAAATGCTCTCTGTGATGCTGATGTCTATACCGAAAATAAGCTATTTGCCACCCTGGATACTACTACGCGTCAGCTCATGCTTGATGAGAATAAATTAGTTCTATTAAGCGATACGGTAGGTTTTATCAGAAAACTTCCACATAACCTTCTCGATGCGTTTAAATCTACCCTTGAAGAAGCAATATATTCGGATGCTTTAATTATTGTAGCAGATGCTTCCGACCCTTATGCCGAGGATCATTTACGGATAGTAGACAATATACTCAACGAGCTGGGTGCAGGTGCTAAACCTGCAATAATTTCGTGTAATAAAATAGACAAAGTGCAAGACAAGAACTTCCGCATTACTGATGACAGGATAGTTATTGAAACGTCTGCGATAACCGGTGAGGGTCTGGACAAGCTAAAAGCATGTCTTAAAGAGATTCTTTTTACATCACTTTTGAAACTATCCTTAAAGATACCGTTTTCAGAAGGATGGGTCTTACCCTGGTTGTATGAAAATGGCACAGTATTGTCGGTAGATTATGATGAGAATTCGTCTTTGGTCGAAGTTGAGATAGACAATTCGCTTATAGGCCGTATAAAAAAATTTATTTCTGTGGGGAACAATGAATCGTGACATAGTACATTAAGCAGAATAAGTTGAGGTGACTTTTAATGGCGAATGAACGTATATTCAAAATGGCATTTTCAAGGATTTATCCATTACTTGTCCAGAAGGCTGAGCGCAAAGGGCGTACAAAAGCTGAAGTCGATACAGTAATCTGCTGGCTGACGGGTTATGATGAAGTCGGTTTGAAGGAACAAATTGACAAAAATGTTGATTATGAAGCTTTTTTTAATCAGGCACCGCTAATAAATCCCAATGCATCCAAAATCAAAGGTGTCATCTGTGGATACCGTGTTGAGGAAATCGAAGATCCGCTCATGCAAAAAATCAGGTGGCTTGATAAATTAGTTGACGAACTGGCAAAAGGTAAGCCTATGGAGAAAATTTTGAGAAGCTGAGAGTAAAAAACCCCCTCTTTTAAGCATAATAAATCTGTGTCATGCTGTTCAGTTTAAAATCAGAATTTGTCTTATTAAGCAGAAATAAGAGGGGTTTTATGGTAAGGCACATAAAAGCAAAGCTATTATTAATAATTATTCTTATTATAACTTTAGTATCTCCCATCAGTGCTTTCGCAAAAAGGGTCAATATGACCTATCTTTATGCAGGCAATACCTCTCTGTATATCAATTATGTAGATCGTTCAAAGGAAAATATAAACATCGTGTGTCCCGATTATTTTGAGATATTTGAAAACGGTGATTTAAAGCTTCTTCCCAAAATAGACAGGGATTTTGTAGATGCCATGCACGAACGAGGAGTTAAAGTTGTTCCGTTTTTAAGCAACCATTGGGACAGAAGTTTAGGTCGAAAAGCACTTCAAAATCAGGTTTCATTGGTTTCGCAGCTTGTGAGTGCTGTCAGCCAGTACGGGTTTGATGGTGTCAATATAGATATTGAGAATCTGACTCATGATGACAGAGACCAATATACAAGCTTTATTCGGTTGCTGCGTCAAAGCATGCCTCCTGATAAAACCGTATCTATTGCTGTTGCAGCAAATCCTTACGGTGTTTATTACGGTTGGGCTGGTTCTTATGATTACAAAGCACTGGGTGAAATCTGTGACTATATAATGATAATGGCCTATGACGAACATTATTATGGCAGTAAACCCGGACCTGTTGCCAGTAGTTCATTCACAGAAAATTCTTTGAAATATGCCCTGAAAATGATTCCGCCAGAAAAACTTCTATTGGGTGTTCCGTTTTATGGGAGGTACTGGAAGGAGGGAGCCTCCAAAGGCGGAAGCGGTATTACTTGTTATGATGCAGAATCTCTTATCAACAAATATAAAAGCATGGTTTCATATGACAACTCAACCCAGACAGCAAAGGCCGTTGTAACTATTGGTGCCAATGACCCTAAACCTGTTGTTTGGGGAGGCGTTGTATTGGGAGCGGGAACCTATACCATTTACTATGACAGTGACCAGTCTTTAAGGTATAAATTAAGCTTGGTCCAAAAATACAATATATTAGGTACAGGAAGCTGGTGTCTTGGACAGGAAAGTCTTAAGACATGGGATTTTTATAAAAAATGGCTTAATGGCAAATACTTTTCGGATATACTACATCATTATGCTCAGGACGATATTCTTGACATGGCAAGCAAAGGCTGGATGATCGGAGTTGCGCCGGATAAATTTGCACCAAACCGTATCCTTACCAGAGCTGAAGCAGCAGTGATTTTAGTCCGGGCTTTAGGTCTTGAAAATGAAACTCCTGCGGAGCATTTTTCAGATACAAAAAATCATGGATTCAGAGATATAATTGGAATTGCGCGTAGGTATCAGATCATTCTTGGAGACGGGCAAAATCGTTTCTGGCCGGACAGCCCCCTAACTCGTGAGCAGATGGCTATGATACTTGACAGGATATTAGTACTGCCAAATCCTGTTACGAAAAATCTATTCAAAGACATAAGCCCGTCCAAGAATCCTCTGTCATATGATTCAATTCTGAGACTTGCCAATAATGGAATTGTTGTGGGGGATGACAAGGGTAATTATAATCCATTAGGCATAGTACGCAGAGGGGAGATGGCGGCCTTTATGAATCGTTCATCTGTATATGAGATGACCTATCCGGCAAAGAGGGACCCGAGTATACCTTCACCTGAAGTTATCGTATCTCCCAGGTAATAATGGGGATGTGATATAAAGTACGTTATAAATGTAAACGCAACATCGGTTTTCTGGGGATAAACGTATAGAAAAAGTTCATGGAAACATAGTAAACCGAATGCTGAGCATCATGATATTCCGTGAAATAAATAAATCCCGAAAGCTTTGAGCTTTCGGGATTTATTGGTGCTCGAGGCCGGACTCGAACCGGCACGGAGGGTTAGTCCGACGGATTTTAAGTCCGTTGTGTCTGCCTGTTCCACCACTCGAGCAAATTGAGAACAGCATAACTATTCTACAACAGCTAAGATGCTGTGTCAATACACCTTTTGTTGACAGTCCTCATTGTATTTCAGGTTATTTGCCCTGTATAGTATTAGTTTTTGTTTTATTTCTATTATAATACCATGCAAAAAATATTTAAATGAATTATATCTAAATAAGGCTATTTTGTGTTCTTTAATTTTTTATGTTAAGGATAAACGTAAATAATGTAAAAATAAAAGGGACAAGATATTTATAAAGAAGCCCGATTAGGAAACCAAATTAGGTAGAATTAGCTTCTTAGGGTTAGATAAAAGGCGAAAACAGGAGAAATTTGTCTTATTTTGTAATAACCCAATGTTTGAAATGGAATTCCTGGGTATATATAATTATATACGCAACATATAGTTGTTTTATTTTCTTTTAAACACAATATATATTAATTCTGAAACCTAAGAAAAAATAAAAAAATACGGAGGGGAAGTCCATGCCATTAACAGAAAACGCTATTAAAGTTCTTGAAAAAAGATATTTAGCCCGTGATGAAGACGGAAATCTTCTTGAAACACCTGAGGAAATGTTCAAACGTGTTGCCAAATGTGTTGCATCTGCGGACAGACAATATGTATCTGAGAAAGAGCTTAAAAAGATTGAAAAAAGCTTCTTTGACATGATGATGAACCTTGAGTTCCTGCCGAATTCTCCAACCTTAATGAATGCAGGGCGTCCCCTCGGTCAGCTTTCAGCATGTTTTGTACTCCCTATTGAAGATAGTATGGAAGGAATCTTTGACAGTGTCAAACATGCTGCTTTGATACATAAAAGCGGCGGCGGGACAGGTTTTTCATTCAGCAGGCTTCGCCCAAAAGGGTCCTGTGTCAGATCAACCGGTGGGGTTGCGAGCGGTCCCGTCAGTTTTATGAAAGTCTTTAATGCTGCTACTGAAGCCGTGAAGCAGGGCGGAACCCGTCGTGGTGCCAATATGGGCATATTGAGAGTGGATCATCCGGATATTCTTGAGTTTATAACCTGTAAACAGGATAACAACGATATAACTAATTTTAATATTAGTGTTGCTATCACAGAGAGCTTCATGAAGGCAGTTGAAGAAGGAAAAGATTATGATTTGATAGATCCACTCACGAAAAAGAAAAAGGGAAGCTTAAATGCCCGTGAAGTGTATAATAAAATGGTTCAGATGGCATGGAAAAACGGGGAGCCCGGGATTGTATTCATAGACAGGATTAACCGTGACAACGTAACTCCCGTTCTGGGTGAGATTGAAAGTACAAATCCATGCGGCGAACAGCCTCTTCTTCCGTATGAAGCATGTAATCTCGGCTCAATAAACTTAAGCGCAATGACCAAAGAAGGGAAAAACGGATATGAAGTAGACTATGACAAACTTCGTGAAACTGTACATAAAGCAGTTCACTTCCTGGACAATGTCATAGATGTAAATATTTATCCACTGCCCGAAATTGACGAAATGACCCGGGGCACCCGTAAAATCGGTCTTGGTGTTATGGGCTGGGCAGATCTTCTTTTAATGCTTAACATTCCATATGATTCGGAAGAAGCCGAAAAATTAGCTGAAGAAGTCATGGGCTTTATAAATAAAGAGTCCAAAATAAAGAGTCAGGAAATAGCGGAAATTAAAGGCTGCTTCCCTTATTTTGATAAAAGTATATATGCCGAAACTGGCCCAAGATTGAGAAATGCTACAACCACTACCATTGCTCCTACTGGCACCTTGAGTATTATTGCTGGTGTTTCCAGTGGTATAGAACCTCTCTTTGGTATATCATTCATTAAAAATGTGATGGACGGAACAGAGCTTCTGGAGGTAAATCCCCACTTTAAAAACGTTGCGATTAAAAGAGGATTCTACTCAGATGAACTAATGCGCGAAATTGCCAGACGTGGTTCCATTGCAAATATGGAAGAGATACCTGAAGATATACGAAGTGTATATGTCACATCCCATGACATATCACCTGAATGGCATGTCAGAATGCAGGCAGCATTCCAAAGGCATACTGACAACGCTGTTTCCAAGACAGTTAACCTGCGTAATGAAGCCACTTTAGATGATGTGGACCAGGTATTCCAATTTGCATATAAAACAGGCTGTAAAGGCGTTACAATTTACCGGGACGGAAGTCGTGACATGCAGGTCCTAAATATTGGCAGTGTAAAAGGTAAGGACGCTTCCGAGCCCAAAACCGGAAGTTCAGATTCCGGTCAGGTAAAGAAAGTAAATATAGTTCCCAGACCGAGACCGACTGTTACATCCGGTTTTACTGAAAAAATCAAAATTGGCTGCGGTAATCTATATGTTACAGTCAACTATGATGAAAACGGCATCTGTGAGGTGTTCACAAATACGGGCAGGGCAGGCGGATGCCCGTCCCAGTCCGAGGCAACAGCCAGGCTTGTATCCATTGCCTTAAGGGCCGGAATTGACGAGGAAGCAATAGTGGAGCAGCTTAAAGGTATTCGCTGTCCTTCAACTATAAGGCAAAGAAATATAAATGTGCTCTCTTGTCCTGATGCCATTGGACGAATGATAGAAAAGGTTATGAACCATAGAAACGGGAACGGGGATGTTTATAAAGTAGCGGCGCCTCTTAAGGCAACAATGCAGGTGCCCAGACCATATGCGAATACTTCCAGTTATGGCAGAGATGAGATTTCTGCTACATCGGAAAAGTCATTGGACGATTTTGCGCAGGGAAGTTGTCCGGAATGCGGTTATAAATTGGAACATGAAGGCGGTTGTGTTGTCTGCCGCAACTGCGGATATTCCAAATGCGGATAAATTCAGATAAAAAGAGACAGGGGGATGGGATATCGGAATCGTCCCCCTGTCTTATTTTTTAACACAACTCGTCCCATTTACATAAAATGTACCGTAATGAAAATTGGGAGGTTGTTTTGAATGAATGATTATTTAATAGACCCGAGAATGCCGTATATGCAGAGTCCGGATATTTATGATGATTACAGCCATATGCTTCTGATGCCGGAGGATCAGCTGGAAAGAATGTATCCAAAAATCTACTATATGATCAATCCGGTTATTATAAGACAATGCGATATAATGGAAGAAGCATACGGACCTGATTATACTCCTACTCGGGAAGAACTCGAACGCATGATAGACCATATTATGTACGATGTGGAAAGCAGGTTAAGTGAAGAGATGACGGAAGAAATGTCACAGGGCAACCCTTCCGGTAACCCCTCGAATAATCCCCGGGGTAATCCTGACGGAAGAGGTTTCTTAAGAGACCTGACAGGCATCTTGCTTATTCGTGAATTACTGAGAAGAAGACGCAGCCCCTTTAGAAGACGTGGATTCTTTCCGAGATATCCCTTTTTCCCAGGTTATCCGGGATTTTATCCATACTTTTAAGGCAGCTGTCTTTTAAATGATGAGATATAAAATAGAGGGTTAATTTAGATTTTATCAATAGTATGAGTTTTATATGGCAATTTATAGTTCCCAAGTGTGATTTAATATTCAGAATTAAGAATATGTTTTACTATTTCATCCAGACTTTTTTCAGGTTCCTTTGTGTGAAGCAAAGGCTGAAAAAGGTCACCTGTTTTTTTAAGGCGCTCAAGTGCATTGTTTAAAGTAAAATCTTCAGGCCGTATACCTTTTTTAACCTCGCTCCATGTCACAGGCATTGAAACTGTGGCATTTTCTTTTGCTCTTGGGGAATAAACCATGGTAATGGTCTTTCCCTTCCACATCTGAAGATAATCAAAGTATAATTTTCTGCCCCTCTTTTCTACAGTTCGTTCTATGGTAAATTTTTCAGGATATTTTTGAACAAAATAGCTGGCGAAAAATTCATTTATCTTTCTGGCTGTAGTATAGTCATATTTTCTGGCTGTAGGTATGAAAATCTGCATTCCTGTAGCACCTGAAGTTTTAATGTATGCTGTGACAGATAGTGAATCCAAAATCTCCTTGATTAAGAGTGCTGCCTCCAGAACCTCATCAAATGTCTGTCCTTCTGATGGATCCAGGTCAAATACCAGTGAGGTCGGATACTCTTCCTTATCACAGTTATTGAAGGATGTGTGGAATTCAAGAGCGGCCATATTCACAAACCAGGCAAGGGTTGGTATTGAATCCAGAATTGCATATTCTGTATTGTTCCATGTTGTTCTGCTGATCCATCCGGGAGCATAATCAGGAAGATTTTTTGAAAAGAAGGATCCTCCGTGTATACCATCAGGATATCGAATGGTTGTCAATAACCTGTTTTCAGAATGTGGCAAAAGGTAAGGTGCAAGTTCAATCATCCGGGTCAGGTAATCTATTTTTCTTATCCCTTCTTCGGGCCATAAAAGTTTTTCAGGATTGGAGAGTTTTACTTTTTTATCTTCAATGTTTATAATCTCACTCATGTATTCACAACCTTGATATTGTAATTATGTAAACAAAACAATGTAAAATTAAATGAGCCAGGATGGTGCAGTAAAAAGTAACTTAAGGACTCACCGCTGCAATAATAAAACAAAGGTTTAAGTAATTCATAACCTGATCAGATTTTAGTCTATAAACTCTTTTCCATCTGCCTTATCAGGGCTTAAAGAAGTAAAACCTGCAATTTTGGGATTTCGCAAACTGCCGTCATCTGTCCATTCGAGGAAGTTTACCCAGACCGTAAGCACAGGGTATAGCCAAACTACATCTTTCAATTCTTTTAAGATTTTGCTTTCCTGTTCTTTTGAGAAATTAAAGGGATTTGCATTGGTTTTCAGCTCAGGAATATATTTTTCCAAAAGGTTCAAATTTTCCTGATTTAATCCGGCAGCAGCTTTTCCTATATAGATAAGGCCTTCTTTTTGAGAGGCATCTTTTCTTTGTATTGAAAGCACTAAGCTGTTAGGACGTCCTTCTTTCAGGGTAAGGCCGGCGATTATTGCCAGTATTCTGCGGGATAATTTTCTCTTATACCAGTGTTGATGATTTTTACCGGGAAGATAAGGACTTGTAATGTCCTTAGATACTATACCCTCCCAGCCCTTTTCCTTCATCAGGGAAAAGAGCATATTCCCATCCGTGAAATCATCTGTGATTGTAACAGCAGTACTGATATTCAAATTCTCTTTAAGCAGCAGGCTTCTTTCACCCAACGGCTTATGGGTTATTATATTATCATCGATACTTAACAAATCAAACACTATATACTGAACTGGATATTTTCTTGCATAGTAGTCTATATTGTTTAAATTCGAAACCCGTTCACGAATAAGACTCAAGTGAAAAGAAGGGCGCATTTCATCATTTAATACCATTATTTCACCGTCCAGAACAGCTTCTCTGCATTTCAGAAGTTCCGGAATCTCCAGAAGTTCAGGGTAGAACCTTGTGCGCTCCCGTCCTTTTTTGGTAAATATGCGTACTTCACCATCTTTTACGTAGCACAGCCCCCTTATGCCGTCCCATTTCACCTGGTGTACAAAATTGCTGCCATCCGGGATTTCTGATGTTAAAATAGGTTCCATAGGCTCTATCCAGTTCATTTTTATCACTGAACCACTTCAGTTTCTTCTTTATCAGGTTTTGTTTCTGATTCTTTATTAGCTGTTTTATTGGCCTGTCGCCTCATTTCCTGAGCTTTGTCAAGGCTTGCCTGCAGTGCAGCCATTAAATCTATCACATTGCGCTGAGGAGCATCGGGGGCTGAGACGATTTCTTTTCCTTCGGCTTTTTTGCGGATCATTTCAAGGAGCTCTTCACGATATTCATCCCTGTACTTTTCAGGATCAAACTCGGAAGTCAGATTTTCAATAAGCTGTTTTGCCATATCCAGCTCCCGTGCATCAGTTTCAAGATTTTGCGGTATACCCGGTACCTGAGAAATACTTCTGACCTCGTCAGGGAAAAAAATTGTCTCAAGTACAAGCACATTATTATAAACCCGGAGAACTGCCAAAGACTGTTTATCCCTGATAGTGATCCGGGAGACTGCTATTCTGCCGGTATCTTTCATGGCTTGTCTCAAAAGGTTGTATGCTTTTGAGCCTCCTGTATCCTGGGGGGCCAAATAGTACGACTTGTCAAAAAATATGGGATCTATTTCACTTAATTTTACAAAGTCCATGATTTCAATGGTTTTGGCCGAGCGGGGCTTAATAGCTTCCAGATCCTCTTTTTCTATTACTACAAATTGGCCGGGTTCATATTCATAACCCCTTACAATATCTTCAGATGTGATTTTTTCATTACAGGTGGGGCATATTCTCTGATTTTTGACAGGTGTCTTACATTTCTTATGAAGATACTTAAACCGTACATCCCTGTCTTCTGTTGCTGCAAACATATTTACAGGAATATTTACAAGACCGAAACTGATGGAACCTTTCCACATGGTACGCATAGTATCTCTCCTCGTCTGAATTCGGGGGCGGGTTCAATAGTTAAATAAATATAGTTGCGGGGCTATAAGCTATTTTTGTTTTATTTTGCCCAACTTATGCACATATATATATTATTTTTCATCCGGTCTTAAGTTCTCGCATGTTTTCAGTTTAAATTTGTCGAAATATGATATATAATGTAAAAAGCAGAGAATAAGGGATGATATTCGATGCAGATATCAAAAATTTTAATATCAATAATTGTCATCTGTTTAATAGTGTCTGCTTGCAATCCTGTTTTGAAGCATACATCAGATCTGACCTCTGATATTACTCTGCCCGGTTCTACAGTACACTCACCTGAAAAAATTAACGGGACTGATTTGAAGCCTGTAGAATATCCACAGCAAAAAGAAAATTTGCCCGGTGCAGATAAACTTACAACCTTTCCGGGAGTATTCGAAAATATGTTTCTCACACTCGAGCAGATAATATCGGTTTTGGGCAACAATTTTGAGCTGGAAGAAAATATCGCTCAGGGCTATGATACATATATCTTTAATGATTACGATTTAAAAATTGAGTTCGACAGGTTAAGGCACAGACCTTCAACTATATATCTTTCTGACACACCCTATTACTTTAATTCAGGATCATATGAAAAAGAAGACCTCAACGGTGACGGCGCATCTGAATACATCATTGTCTGCGAGGATTACAACTATTCCGGAAAAGTACTTTTAATAGATGGTCAAACCGGGGAGAAACACGAAGAGGAAATTGGTTACTTAGGTAATAAATCGAACATAGAAATAATGACAGGTTTGTGTGAACATGAAGAAACTGTCATCATTATAGAGACTCACGGTGGAAAGCGGGCGGATATTTTCAAATATGATAATAATAAATTAGTAAGGATTCTGCCTGAAAATTATTCTGAAATAGCCCGGGAAACTTTAGTTACAGTAGAAGCAGACAAGGCTGTTGTTGTAAATAAAAATGAGGATATTTTGCACATTTGTCCCCTTCCTGATCGCATTTCAAGGGCTTCAAAAACATCACATGCAAGACATAACCTGACTGTAAACCTGTTTCCTGAGATAAACGGGAATAGTCTCATACTTAAGGCAAGAACAAATGTCCAGGTAAAACTTTTTGATGTCTATGACTATATAGCCGGAACAGAAGGTATTTTCTGTGATGTGGCCGGCCTGACCCGAAATTACCGGTATATGGGCAATGGGAAATGGGAGGAAATATCACTTGATGCAACTGTTAAGTACGAAGAGTATCAAGCCAAGGTGTTGACAAGCAGGGAACTTGGTGTTGGAGCTTTTTCCTTGAATCAGAATATAAAAACCCTCGACCGCTCTTTATATAGATTGTTTGAAGAGTTTACAACCGAAGAAATTAATTCAGGTGTTTTGGTTAATCACAACGGTCTTGTGATTGGAGTTGTCGGCGGGAATATCACCTACCTTTCCCTTGAAAGTGGAAACCACTCCACAAAAACAGGTCTGAAACTGCAGGATCCAAAAGACAGGGTCCTGGAACTTTATGGACTGCCCGACAGGGGGTTTGTTACCGACCCTGTCTGGACATATTATATTTACAGAGAAGAAACAGCCGGAGATAAGATTTCTGTATTTATAGACGCTCTCAACCTTGAATTCTATGGGGATAAAGTGTGCAGAATATGGGTGACGTCTTATATAGCTGCAAGCTGAGTTTTTCAAGGTATTTATAGCATTGTACTAAAAATCATTTTGCCGTATAATAGTGTCAATGCCCATAGTAATTCGGGAGTGATGTAAATGAAATGGCTGTCCAGGCTTGAACGTCGTTATGGTCGATATGCAATCAGCAACCTTACTATGTATATTGCAGTAATGAATATTGCTGTTGTATTTTTAAGTTATATTCTGTTTGGAGGAAGTGTATACAACACAGTATATTCTTTGGCTTTGCTTCCGGATAAAGTACTACAGGGTCAGGTTTGGCGGCTTGTCACCTTTATATTTCTGCCTGACACTTACAGTCTTATATGGATTTTCTTTGCGGCATATCTGACCTATATAATAGGCGCATCTCTTGAACGTTATTGGGGTTCTTTCAGATTAAATGTTTATTTTTTTACAGGAGTAATAGGTTCAATAATTGCTGCCTTTATAACAGGTGCGGGTTATACAGGTTATTATCTCAACCTTTCACTGTTTCTGGCTTTTGCTACTTTATTCCCTGATTATGAGCTTTTGCTTTTCTTCATACTTCCTGTAAAGGTAAAATGGCTTGGTCTGATTAATGCGTTTTATCTTATATCCCTGATAATCAGATATGCCTTGAGCAAAAACTGGCAACTCGCAGCAGCCGTTTTAGTTGCTGTTATTAATTATCTCGTCTTTTTTGGAGGAGATTTTATAAATTGGGTCAAAATGAAACGCCAGGTGGCAAGAAACAGAAAGAGATTTTTTGATCAAGTGAATTCTTATCGTAACAACAGATATTATTAATAGTTGGAAAGGTGTTGAAATGGACTACAGAAGCGAAATACTAAGATTAAAAGAAGAACGTGATGCATGCATAGTGGCTCATTTATACCAGAAGGGTGAAATTCAGGACATCGCCGATAGAGTAGGCGATTCCTTTGACTTGGCAAGGTATTGTGCGACCACTGACAAAAAAACTATAGTGTTCTGTGGTGTGCATTTTATGGCTGAAAGTGCAAAAATTCTCTCACCTGAAAAGACTGTACTTTTACCGGCTATTGATGCGGGATGTCCCATGGCTGACATGGCAGATGTGGAAGGACTCAGGAAACTGAAAGAAAGGTACCCTGAGGCGGCAGTTGTCAGCTACGTGAATACTTCAGCCGCTATAAAGGCTGAAAGTGATATTTGCTGTACTTCATCCACAGCTGTAAAGATAGTACGTTCCCTTCCAAATAAACAAATAATATTTTTGCCTGACAGAAATCTGGGGCAATATGTTGCAAAGCATGTACCTGAAAAAGAGTTTATATTCTGGGCAGGTTATTGTCCGACCCACAATGCGCTTACCACAATGCATGTAGAGGAAGCAAGAGAGGCTTATCCTGACGCTCTCTTGGCCGTGCATCCTGAAACTCCGCCTGAGATAGTGGAATTGGCTGATTTTGTAGGAAGCACGAAAGAGATCATAGAATTCTGCACAGAAAGCCATAATAAAGAATTTATTATCGGAACAGAGGAAGGGATACTCCATCAGCTTGAAAAAAGAAATCCTGATAAACGTTTCCACATGCTGAAATATCGTTTCATTTGCCCCAATATGAAGAAAACCTCCATGGAAGTTTTATACGAATCCTTGCGCGATATGAAGCATGAGATTACTTTAAGCAATGAAATTATTCAGAAGGCTCGTTTGAGTTTGGAACGAATGCTGCATGTCAAATGACATTTTAGCTGGCGAAGGTGAAAATAATGACTGAGCTGAAGGAACAGACTTCTATAGCAGAAAGATATCTTTTAAACTTCAATACAGAGGAGATTCCTTTCGAATTCTATGACGTTGTTATTATTGGAAGTGGAATAGCTGGTGTTTATACAGCTTTATCGGCCCCAAAAACGAGCCGGATATTGATTATAACAAAAGAAACCATTGAGATTAATAATTCTGTTTTAGCCCAGGGGGGAATTGCTGTTCCATTGGATCAGCATGATTCCCCCGAACTTCATTTTAAGGATACTATATATGCAGGTGCAGGTCTTTGCAATGAGACTTCAGTGAAGGTGCTTGTTACTGAAGCCGCTGAAAATATAGCCACTCTTTGCCTTTATGGAGTGGATTTTGACAGGGACGAAGGAAAACGCCTTGCCCTTACCCGTGAGGGAGCCCATAGTGTGAACAGAATTATACATACTGGGGACGCGACCGGCAGAGAAGTTTGTGATACTCTTGTAAGTGCAGTATCAGTACTTGAAAATGTAACCATTAAAGAATGCACCTATGCCGTAGACCTTATAACAGAAAACAGTGAGACTAAAGGTGTGCTTGCGGTTGATGCTGAAACAATGGAGCCTAAGGCTTATTACGCCCCTGTTGTGGTCTGTGCTTCGGGAGGTTATGGAAGACTTTACAGCAGTACTACCAACCCGGAGGTTGCAACAGGAGACGGAGCGGCACTTGCCTTCAGAGCTGGTGCTGAGCTGATGGATCTGGAATTTGTCCAGTTCCACCCGACCGTGTTATATCACCCTGAAAACAAGAGTTTTTTAATATCTGAGGCCGTCAGAGGTGAAGGAGCTTTACTGCTCAATGTAGATGGCCAGAGGTTTATGCCCTCTTATCATGAAATGGCTGAACTTGCACCAAGGGATGTAGTATCAAGAGCTATTTTTCAGGAAATGCAAAAGACGGGTTCCCGGCATGTCTATCTTGATATTACCCATAAAGACAGGGCGTTTTTGGAGCGCAGGTTTCCAACCATCTTTAAGACATGTCTTTCTTATGGGATTGATATGTCCAGAGATTATATTCCGGTGGCTCCTGCTCAGCATTACAGCATGGGAGGCATAAAGACCGATGAATGGGGAAGAACAAAAATAAAAGGTTTTTATGCTGTTGGAGAAGCTGCGTGCAATGGCATACATGGCGCAAATCGCCTGGCGTCAAATTCGTTATTGGAGGGTCTTGTTTTTGGTCGCCGTATTGGAAAGCAAATAGCAGAAAATCTGGAAGAAATTAAAAAAAGTTTTGGCATAAAACCTAAAATAAAGTATTATCGCAAGTCGTCAAAAAAAATAAATGATCCTGAAAAACTAAAGCGTAAGCTCCAGATGATAATGACTGATAAAGTCGGTATCATGCGAAGCAGAGAAAGTTTGAGCCTGGCATTGAATGAAATCTCATCCATGCAGAAAGAGCTTGAAGGTGCTGAATTAACGGGTATTAATGCTATGGAACTAAAAAATATGGTCAGCCTGGCAAATCTGGTGGTAAAGGCCGCTCTTTTCAGGGAAGAAAGCCGCGGAGCTCATTATAGAAGTGATTTTCCTGTTTCAAATGACGAAGTCTGGCTTAAAAATATTGTTTTTGGAGGTCAATCTTGATGTTGGACATGGCATTAGTTGATGATATAATAATGCGCGCTTTAAAAGAGGACATGCCCATGGGGGATATTACAACCGACAGTATTGTGGATCCCCATGCAGCATGTACGGCAAGATTAATAGCCAAAGAGGCCGGTGTACTGGCAGGGCTTCAGGTCTTTGAAAGGGTATTCCGTATTTTTGATCCTCAAATATACATAGAGACATACTGTTCTGACGGGGAAAAAGTAGAAGCCGGTACCCTTATTATGCATCTTTCAGGGAATACCCGGGCAATGTTGAAGGCTGAAAGAACCGCTCTTAATCTTCTTCAGCGAATGAGCGGAATAGCTACTGAAACCAGTAAGTTTGTTGAGGCCTTAAGAGCATATTCCACAAAGATTGTGGATACAAGAAAAACTGCACCTGGTATCAGATATCTGGATAAATATGCAGTCCGTGCGGGAGGCGGGACGAACCACAGATACTGTCTTTCAGATGGTATTCTTATTAAGGATAATCATATAAAGGCAGCAGGCAGCATAAAAGAGGCTGTGGAAAGAGCCAGAGCTGCAGCGCCGCACACTATAAAGATTGAGGTTGAAACTGAGACACTTCAGCAGGTGAAAGAGGCAGTTGAAGCCGGAGCAGATATCATTATGCTGGATAATATGACTACGGATGAAATGAAGAAGGCTGTGGATTATATAAACGGACGGGCCCTTACAGAGGCTTCAGGAAATGTTACTCTGGATAAAGCTGTGGATATCGCAAAAACAGGTGTGGATTTAATCTCATCCGGAAGCCTCACGCACTCAGTAAAAGCTATGGATATAAGTCTTAAATTCGAATAAAACTTGCGAAATTCGACAAGTTTTCGCGGAAAGCTACAAATTCCCCAGATGATTTTTTTGCAAGTTTCACAAATAAGAGGCTAAAAATGGATATATTAATGGTGAAATTGGATAAGAAGTAAGGTTGTAATGACGACCTGTGGACAAAACAAAAAATAATCCACAGAAAAAATGTACAAACACCAGATATCCGGGGAAAATTATTATGAAATCCTTTGTTCATGCGGGTTTCAGGGTTATCCACACTTATCCACAAACTTGTGGATAAGTGTGGATAACATTGGTACAATACTGTGGAATAAAAATAATGCTTCGGGAAAACATATTATTGTACGCTACAATTCACCAACAAGGAGGGATAAATTCATGAGCAGACGCAGAGGCGTAATGTCAGATAGTCTGAAGTATGAGATTGCCCGTGAGCTTGGTGTTTATGAGACGGTAAGCAGAGAAGGCTGGGGATCAGTATCCTCCCGAGATTGTGGTAATATGGTAAGATTGGCAATCGAGAAAGCGAACAGGAACTCCGCAGGTCAGCCGGGATAACTGTTGCGGGGTACAGTTAACCGGCGAGGGTGAATTGGACGCGTATTAAGATAGGGGCATAGAAGAAATTCTATGCCCTTTGTCTTTGGGTATCATATTCCAGATTAAAACTGGTTGACAAAGCTGTGTACCTGTTGTAGAATATATTTCGTCACTTGGATTTTATACGGAGAGATGGTCGAGTTGGTTTAAGGCACCGGTCTTGAAAACCGGCGTAGGTG
>ERZ773359.3069-NODE-3069-length-19858-cov-35.798869_pt1 | contig 19858 bp, 17 predicted proteins | sample MGYA00374955_ERZ773359 | MGnify/ENA primary metagenome ERZ773359 (study PRJEB29098, sample SAMN04486028) | biogas fermenter metagenome | study: EMG produced TPA metagenomics assembly of the Biogas fermentation microbial communities from Germany - Plant 4 DNA1...
GGCGGCAGGCCATGTAATGTTTCCATCCTTTCCGAGTCTTAAAGATGCACCAGGCTAGAGGGAACGAAATCGTTCCTTCCTGCATTTCTCACCTCTATTTGCTTACCCTACAAATACACTTGGCGGAATTCATACCGAAAAAGTAAGCTATTGATATAATAGAGTAAATCAGTCGTGCTAATATAAAAACCGTCAAGGGAGAAAAGTTTGGATATGGATAAACCTGATACATATAGCGGCACCGTGAATTTTGTCCATCTGCACAATCACACTGAGTATAGTCTGCTGGATGGTGCCTGCCGCATCAAAGAACTGGTATCTCGAGCCAAGGATTTAGATATGCCGGCCATAGCCATTACCGATCATGGCGTATTGTATGGAGTAATTGATTTTTACCGGGAGGCTAAGAAACAGGGGATTAAGCCTATTATTGGCTGTGAAGTTTACGTAGCCCCACGCAGCCGTTTGGACCGGGAACCACGCATTGATGACAACTTGCACCATCTGATATTGCTCTGTAAGAATAAGACCGGTTATCAGAATCTGGTGCAGCTGGTCAGCCGGGCTTTCCTAGAGGGATTTTACTATAAACCTAGAGTAGACCGGGAATTACTCAGTCAGTACCACGAAGGTCTTATTGCTTTGTCAGGTTGTGTAGCCGGGGAGATTCCCAAGCTCATTTTAGCTGATCGCCTGGCTGAAGCTGAGAAAACCGCCTGTTTTTACCGGGACTTGTTTGGTCCGGAAAACTTTTACCTAGAGCTTCAGGATCACGGTATGGCAGAAGAAAGGAAAGTCTGCCAGGGCTTATATGAGTTAAGCCAAAAAACCGGTATACCTTTGGTAGCCACCAATGACTCCCATTACATAAAGCGGGAAGATGCACCGGTGCATGATGTCCTGCTCTGTATTCAGACTGCATCGATAGTAAGCGAAGAAGATCGCATGCGCTTTCCCGGCAGCGACTTTTACTTAAAGACTGCTTCGGAAATGGCAGCTTTGTTTCCGGATCATCCTGAGGCCCTGCACAACACCTTGAAAATTGCGGAACGCTGCCATATTGAATTTGAATTCGGTCACTTCCATTTGCCCTCTTTTGATATACCCGAAGGCTATACAGCTGAGTCCTATCTTGATGAACTGGTGAGGTCTAGGTTTGCCCAATGCTATCCCGAGCCCGAAGCTCATGTGCTAGAGCGCCTCGATTATGAGCTGCAAGTGATTAAGGAGATGGGTTTTGCCGGGTATTTTCTTATTGTTCAGGATCTAGTGAATTGGGCTAAAAATCATGGTGTACCGGTTGGACCAGGGCGGGGTTCAGCAGCTGGCAGTCTGGTTTCTTATGTTTTAGGCATTACTACTATAGATCCCCTGTCTTATGGCCTTATTTTTGAACGCTTTTTGAATCCGGAAAGAGTCAGCATGCCAGATATAGATATTGACTTTTGCTTTGAAAAACGCGACCGGGTTATCGAATACATCATAGAAAAATACGGGGCAGACCGGGTAGCTCAGATAATTACCTTCGGTACCATGGCAGCCCGGGCAGCTATTCGTGATGTAGGCCGGGTACTGGATGTTCCCTATGGAGAAGTGGACCGTATAGCCAAGATGGTCCCGGCCGAACTGGGGGTTACCATCGACCGGGCTTTGGAGATTGCACCCGAGCTGATACAGGCTTATGAAAACGACTATAATACCAGGCGTATCCTTGATTTTGCCCGAGCTATTGAAGGTATGCCCCGTCATGCTTCCGTTCATGCAGCGGGAGTAGTTATCGGAGCTGAACCGCTGCAGAAATTGCTGCCTCTGCAGAGAACTGCTGAAGGTAATATTATTACTCAGTATCCTAAAGAAACCGTTGAAGATATTGGACTGCTCAAAATGGATATCCTGGGCCTGCGCACCCTAACCGTTATAAGACGGGCGGTAGAGATAATAGAAAAAACGCGCGGCATAGTTGTGGACATTGATAATCTTCCCCTGGATGATGAGGATACATATAAACTGTTGTCCAACGGCAATACTATCGGTGTATTTCAGTTGGAAAGTGAGGGAATGCGCCGTATTCTATGTGAAATACAGCCCAACCGGTTCGAAGATATCATCGCTATAAACGCTCTTTACCGGCCGGGTCCCTTGGGCAGCGGTATGGTGGAAGATTTTATTAACTGTAAACATGGGCGTCAGCCCATCATTTATCCCACCCCGGATCTGGAACCAATCTTGAAAGACACTTACGGGGTTATCCTGTATCAGGAACAAGTTATGCAGATAGCCAGTCGCTTGGCGGACTTTACTATGGGGGAAGCCGATGGTCTCCGCCGGGCCATGGGTAAGAAAAAGCCGGAAGAATTGGCCGCCCAGCGTGAAAAATTCGTAACCGGGGCAGTCAGCCATAAGATTGATGAAGCTACCGCAGCTCACTTGTTCGATTTAATGGAGAGTTTTGCCGGTTATGGTTTCAATAAAAGCCATGCGGCTGCCTATGCTTTGATTTCGTACCAGACCGCCTATCTGAAAGCTCATTATCCGGTAGAATACATGTGTTCATTCCTGAGCAGTGTAATTGATCATCAGGATAAAGTGGTTTTTTACATCAAAGAATGCCAAAAGCTAGGAATACCGATTTTGCCTCCCGATATCAATGAAAGTTTTGAAAACTTTACCGTAGCCCAGGGAGGTATTCGCTTTGGACTGGGAGCCATTAAAAATGTGGGTCACGGAGCGGTACATACCATTGTTCAAGCCCGTAAGGAAGGGGCGTTCACCTCATTGTTTGATTTTTGCTGCCGGGTAGATACCAGTCAAATTAATAAACGGATATTGGAAAACCTAATAGTAGCTGGTTGCTTTGACTCTTTAGGTGTAACCCGCAAACAGGCCTTGTCCATTATGGAACAGTGTATGGATCTGGCGGTGCAGATTCATCGTTCCCAGGAAAGCCAGCAAGCTTCATTGTTTGGAGATAGTATGGGTTTGGTGGAAGAGCCGGTTATTCGGATTAAGGGAGAAATCCCGCAAAGAGAGAGGTTAAGAAGGGAAAAAGAGGTACTGGGGTTTTATGTATCGGAAAACCCGCTGGATGAGTACCGGCAACTGCTGCCTTTTGTAACCACCCATCAGCTGGGAGAGCTAGGGGCTCGAGATGAGGAAACCTATATCCGGTTGGCCGGCATAATATTAAATTTGCAGCGCCGGGTCAGCAAAAAAGGTGAGAGTTATGCCCGCTTTAATCTGGAAGACCAAACTGGTCGCATGGAGATGCTGGTTTTCCCATCTGCCTATCGTACTAATTTAGCCCAGTTGCAGGATGATCAGCCGGTAATAGTGGAAGGTTATTATGATACTCGTGATGATCAACCTAAGCTGGCCGTAAGAAGGATTCTGCCTCTGCCCCAGGAGTTGTCTCAGTTGCATGTGCGTATCAACGATAATGGGACGAATGGGGATGTCCGGGAAAGACTACTGCAAATACTAATGCGTTTTCCTGGAGAACTGGATGTGGTTATTTATCCTCCGGGCAGGAAACCCCTGCTATTAAGCGAACGCTGGAAAATAAAGCCCGACCTGGCACTTAAGCAGGAATTAGCTGCGCTATATGGAAAAAACTGCGTATGGTTCAATTAGCAGCAGCGTGAAAATTTATTAGGAGGTGGGTGCATGAACGGTAACTACATAGGAGAAGAATATATTATTATAAAGGCTCTGGAAAATGGCGTAACCGTAATAGGCCTTACTCGAGGAAAAGACACTAAGTTTCACCATACGGAAAAACTGGATCAGGGAGAAGTTATGATTCTGCAGTTTACCGAGCACACTTCGGCCATCAAGATTCGCGGTCAGGCTGAGATAACCAATCGACATGGCACTACCGTAACCAGTGGAGATAAGTAAAGCTAGCTACATACATAATTAACATCTAGCACCCGTTGTTGCTGCACTTAGTGCTAGGAGGTAGTCCCAGATGAAGCGAATTGCTGTTTTAACTAGTGGGGGAGATGCGCCGGGGATGAATGCTGCCATTCGCGCTGTAGTCCGGTCTGCCATTTACAACCGTATGGAAGTATTTGGCGTAATGCAGGGCTTTGAGGGGCTGATTCAGGGAAATATAAAGCCGATGAATCTAGGCTCAGTGGCCGATATAATTCAGCGGGGTGGCACCATTTTGCAAACCTCCCGCTCCAGTATGTTCATGACCGAGGAGGGCCGCAGGCAGGCTTTCGAGCAACTGAAGAGCCGCGGAATTACCGGGCTGGTGGTCTTAGGGGGCAATGGCAGTTTGCGTGGAGCCTGGGAGTTTTCCAAGCTGAATATACAGGTAGTAGGAATTCCAGCTACTATTGACAATGATATAGTATATACCCGTTCCATAGGCTTTGATACCGCCGTAAATACGGCTTTGGATGCGATTAACCATATACGTGACACCGCTACCAGTCATGGACGGGTTTTTATTATTGAAGTTATGGGACACAATTGCGGTGAGATTGCCTTAGCCGCTGGTGTAGCCGGGGGAGCCGAATCAATCCTTATCCCGGAAATAGAAGTTGATTTTGAACAGATTGTAAATAAAATAAACCAGGGAGTGGCACGGGGCAAATTGCACAGTATTATTATCGTCGCTGAAGGAGTCTATCCAGCTATGGAACTTAGGGACAAGTTGCAGGAGGCTACCGGGCATGATACCCGCGTTACTATTTTAGGACATATCCAACGGGGGGGCACTCCCACCGCTGTTGATCGTATTCTGGGTTCTTGCATGGGTAAGGCAGCAGTTGACAGTATAGTAAGTGGAAAGGGCAATGTGATGACTGCCTCCCGGGAAGGAGGCGTTCATTTGATACCCCTCCAAGAAATTATCAGAGGAAAGAAGACCCCGGAACTGGGTATGTTTGATCTAGCGCGGGTTTTATCTATATAACGGGAGGTAGGGTTGTGCGGAAAACAAAAATTATCGCCACCATAGGGCCAGCCAGCGAAAAAGTAGATATTCTCAAGAAAATGATAGAGTCGGGTATGAATGTAGCTCGCCTCAATTTTTCCCATGGGAATTATGAAGAACATCGCCGCCGCATTTATAATTTACGCCAGGCAGATGCAGAAACTAAAGGCCTTTTAGCCATTATGTTGGATACCAAGGGACCGGAAATTCGTACCGGTCGGCTGAAAGATGGAACGATCAAGCTGGAAACCGGCCAGGTTTTTATTCTCACCAACCGGGAAGTACCAGGCAATAACCAGGAGGTTCAGGTGAGTTACCCAGCTTTGCCCCAAGAGGTAAAACCAGGTACTACCATACTTCTGTCCGATGGATTGATAAGCCTAAAGGTGCAGGATACCACACCAACCGACATAATTTGTCAGGTAATAAACGGTGGTGAGTTGGGAGAGCGCAAAGGCATAAATGTTCCCGGAGTACGTATCAACATGCCTTTTCTAAGTGATAAGGACCGGCAAGACATTCTATTCGGTATCGAAATGCAGGTAGATTTTATCGCCGCCTCTTTTGTACGCACGGCTGAGGATGTGTTGGAAATAAGGCGGATAATGGAGCAACAGGATGCCGATATCGATATAATTGCTAAAATCGAAAGCCAGGAAGGAGTCAACAACCTGGATGACATCATTAAAGTTGTTGATGGAGTAATGGTGGCCCGAGGCGATCTGGGTGTAGAAATTCCTGCGGAAGAAGTGCCCCTGGTGCAGAAATCAGTGGTTGAAAAGTGTACCAGTGCCGGAAAACCAGTCATTATAGCTACGCAAATGTTGGATTCCATGATAAATAATCCCCGTCCTACCAGGGCCGAGGTGTCTGATGTAGCCAACGCTATATTTGAAGGAGCCGACGCCATAATGCTGTCCGGTGAGACAGCAGCGGGGAAATACCCAGTGGAAGTTGTAGAAACTATGGCTCGCATAGCCCAACGGTCTGAGCAGGCATTGCCTTATGCTGACATATTAAGACGCAAACGCACCCAGGAAAAAATTACGGTCACTGATGCTATTAGTTATGCCACCTGTGCAACAGCTGCCAACCTGGGAGCTTCAACCATTATCACGGCTACCCATACCGGATATACCGCTCGCATGGTAGCTAAATATCGTCCCCAGGCTAATATCGTAGCCGCCACACCTAACCAAAGCATTTTACGAAAAATGGCTCTGGTATGGGGTGTTCATCCCGTATTAATACAGGAAACCTCAGGTACCGATGAACTCTTTGCCGAGTCCATTCGCGCTGCATTGGCCTGCGGTTATATACAGAACGGGGATCTGGTTGTTTTGACAGCAGGAGTGCCTACTGGTCATTCTGGAGCAACTAATCTGATGAAGGTACACATTGTAGGCGAGATCTTAGTACAGGGAATGGGAATTGGTTCCGAAGTAGCTAAGGGACCGGTTCGTATTATCGATTTTGCTGGAGATATGAGCCAGATTCAAGCAGGGGACATTGTGGTAATTCACAGTGCCGAAAGTAGTCTGGCGCCTTATTTATTCCGAATAGGAGCCTTGATAGCTGAAGAAGGGGGCTTAACTTCCAATGCGGCTATTATGGGTTTGAATGCTGGTATTCCTGTCATTGTAGGCGCCAAGGATGCTACCAGCATATTGAAGGATGGAATGCTGGTCACCGTCGATACTCTGCGGGGAAGAGTTTACCGGGGCTTAGCCAGAGCCCTGTAAAAAAAGGGATTCAGTTTACTTACTGAATCCCTTTTCTATACCGTTTCATCCTGCTGTTGAAGCGCTTATAATGACTGTGTAGACCTGCGGGAGCGAACCGCAGGGGAGTGGTATCATCATACCGCTTCAAGCAGGTTGAATACACCTTAAACCTTATTTACCCTTAAAGTCAGCCTTACGATTTTCTAAGAAAGCTGTCATGCCTTCTTTTTGATCCTCAGATGAGAACAGCATCGACCAAGCGATCTGTTCTGCACGACAGCCGGACTTAATATCCAGATTCATGGACATATTCACTGCCTGTTTGGCTTCTCTCAGGGCTAGAGGAGACTTCCTGCAAAGCTTTCTAGCAAATTTGCGGGCAGTATCCATGACTTCCGCCGCAGGAACAACCATATTCACCAGACCGATTTTTTCCGCAGTAGCTGCGTCAAAGAAGTCGCCGGTGAATATGTACTGTTTGGCGATACAGATCGAAGAACTGCGTGGGAAGCGCTGGGTTCCACCGGCACCGGGGAAAATTCCCAGATTGATTTCCGGTAATCCCAAGGTGGCGTTATCGGCAACGATGCGTATATCACAAGCTAACACCATCTCCAAACCGCCGCCCAGAGCCAATCCATTAACAGCAGCAATGGTTGGTTTATGATTATCTTCAATCATGAAAACAGTTTTATGAACCTTATCCAGGAAGTCGCGGGCTTCAAAGGCATTGAACTGATGAACCGCCTTTAAGTCAGCTCCAGCTGCAAAGGCATTATCATTACCCTTGATGATTATTGCCCGGACCTCAGGGTCGAGGTGGAAACCTTCCATGATTTCATAAGATTCTTCCAGTAGTTTTATGTTTACAGCATTAAATGCTTTAGGACGATTGAGTTCCAGTATTGCTATGCCTGGCTCCTCAAAACTTATCAAACAAGTTTCGTATTGTTTATCTCGATAAGACATATTTTAACCTCCTTTGTCCCACCCCAAATGGCTAGAAAACTATTTCTTGCTGTAATCGTAGAAGCCTCTGCCGGTCTTTCTGCCTAACCAGCCTGCCCGAACCATTTGCTTCAAGACTCCAGCGGGCCGATACTTAGGATCTCCGGTTTCTCTAAAGAGAACGTTGCAGACTTCCAGACCGATATCAAGTCCCACCATGTCACACAGGGTAAAGGGTCCCATGGGCCATCCAGCACCCAGTCTCATAGCTTTATCGATATCTTCAACAGTGGCCAGACCTTCCTGGAGTATGAAAGCAGCTTCGTTCATTCCGGGAACCAGAATGCGGTTTACAACAAAGCCGGGGCCTTCTTTTACTTTGATTGGTTTCTTGCCAATGGCTTTGGAAAGTTCCATAACTGCTTCCACTGTTTCGTCAGAAGTCTGAATAGCAGGAATAACCTCGATCAAGGCCATAACCATTGCGGGATTGAAGAAATGCATGCCAACTACTTTAGAGGGATCAGGATAGGCGGCAGCTATTTCAGTAATAGACAAGGAGGAAGTGTTGGTGGCAACAATAACCTCTGGTTTCAGAATCTTACCTAATTCAGCGTAAACCTGCTTCTTAATGTCCATGTTTTCTACCACGGACTCAATAACAAAGTCTACATCTGCTAGATCTTGCATGTTAACGGTACCAGTGATATTGCCAGTGACAAAATCTTTAGCGCCCGCAGGAGCCTGGCCCTTTTCTTCAGCTTTAGCCAAACCTTTGCCGATCCGAGCGAGAGTTTTGTCTACTATTTCTTGTTTAATATCATATAATACGACCTTTTTGCCTGCACCAGCTACTGCCCAGGCAATACCCATACCCATGGTACCTGCACCCAAAACCGCAATCTTATTGATTTCCATTAATAAACCCCCTTATACAATTCTTGTGATTCAGTAAACCTACATTGTGATATCATCACAATACCACCTACCACCTCCCCTTGATATGAGTGCCCCGTGTTAGAAAGAAAGAGCATCATACACGAAGGCTGACTTCAGATTAACAAGCTGAACAAGCAACAGCTATGCAGGAGCCGTGTATGGAGTACACTCCTGGCATAAATCCCATTGACAACTAGTGGAGAGTGCCTGTCCAGAACTCAAACCCAATAACTATTATGTATGCGATCCAGTATTTAAGGGGTAATTTATCTTTATGAACTATATAAGGTTGCTATTTAGATATTTAAACACTATAAACCAGAGGATAAATTTTTCGCTTATCCATATGATAGCATAATAGTATTTGAAAAATTGACTGAAATTTAGCCTAAACCTAAAAATGAGTATAGAGAAATAGAGCAGGTTAATAACTACTTTATCGAATATCTTCGTAAAATCTGGAATTATCTGTATGGAGATGAGTTTGTTGCACGAGCGGCGCTATTATAGGTGACTTGCTTTATCATGGTATTAAGGGTTTGGGAATCAAGAGTACCGGTGATGCTTAAATTATGACTACGCTGGAATTTGCTGATAAAATCAGATTCCTGCTCATCTTCTGACATACCCAACTGCAGCATCATTTTCCTGATCTCTTCTTTTTCCTGGGCGGTAACCACCATTAACTGAGTAGAGCGGCTCACTTGGTCATAGCTAGCCACCGACGTTGAGCCTGACGATGTTTGTTCTTGACAATCGCCCTTTTCCGCTGATTGTTCCTCGTTGGGCAACTCATCACTGGCTGTAGCTGTTGAAGTGATCACTAATTGTGATTGCTGTTGCAATATGTCAAAGTTACTTATAATACCCAAAGCAGTACCGGTTATAACGGCTGTACATATCATTAAAAATAGGAAAAACATCTGGCCCCGTGTCATAGCTCTACCCTCCCTGCCGTTATTAAATCGTACATTATCATAGTAAAATATACCAGGAAAAATATCAATTAGTGTGCAACTTTTTACTATTATTAACAAAAAAGGCCCCTTTATGGGGCCACTACGCGCAATATGCTGGTTTATACCCCATAATCCCGTTCTTCTTTATTATGTTTAATCAAACTGACATCAGTAGAATTAAACAGAGCAAATACCTCATCACCGGGGTGCAGGTCCATAGCCTGGGCGGCCCCCATGGTAATGGTGGCATATACAGGTCTGTCTCCCACATCAATAATAACTTCTGCCATATCCTGTCCCGGTTTAACATCCATTATCTTTCCCACAAGTTTATTAGGTTGACTAATCCGCATACTAAAAACTCCTTTTCGATTAGAATGCACAGGGGAAAGGCAAAATATTATTGCTTTTCCCTGCTTGCAAAATGCTATAAAAGTGATATCATAATAATAGCAATAAACATGGAGGAGGAAATAATAATGAAGGAAAAACCAGCCTGGAAAATGAATGGCTTTTTAGGCATTGCAATTATCTTGCTGTTGCTAGGGTTAGCAGTATATACGTTTTTTATTGAAATAGCACTGCCTTGGTCAATAGCATTGGCGGCGGTAATCGTTGTGATAGTGGGCATACTGGGCAGTGGTTTTACTATTGTTCAGCCCAATGAAGCCCGGGTGCTGACCTTTTTTGGCCGGTATGTAGGAACTATTGTTGATGATGGCATGTGGCTTACCGTGCCACTCACTTCCCGTCGTTGTGTATCTTTACGGGTACGTAATTTTAACAGTAAAATGTTAAAAGTGAATGATGTAGACGGTAATCCTATAGAAATCGCAGCGGTAATTGTTTTTAAGGTCATAAGTTCGGCTAAAGCTGTGTTCGACGTGGATGACTATGAAACTTTCGTAGAAATACAGAGTGAGACTGCTCTGCGTCATGTAGCCACCAAGTATCCCTATGATGTTTTTGAAGAAGGCGGCTATTCTCTGCGGGGTAATGCCGAGGAAGTGGCAGCCGAATTAGCGCATGAACTTCAGGAACGCCTAGCCGTAGCCGGGGTGGAAGTTCTGGAAGCCCGCTTAACCCATTTAGCCTATGCCACCGAGATAGCCAGTGCCATGTTGCAGCGTCAACAGGCCTCCGCTATACTGGCTGCGCGCCAGAAAATCGTAGAAGGGGCAGTTGGCATGGCTCAGATGGCTATTGCCCAATTAGAAGAGAACCAAACTGTGGACCTGGATGAAGAACGTAAAGTAGCCATGATCAATAATCTCCTGGTGGCTATTGTGTCGGACCGCTCGGCTCAGCCGGTAATTAACACAGGAACATTGTATTAGGATAAAAGGAAATGGCAAAGAAAAAGTCTTTTCTACTACGCATGAATCCTAAACTCTATGAAGTAATGGAAAAATGGGCTGCTGATGAATTCCGCAGTGTAAACGCCCATATTGAGTTTCTATTACGCGAGGCAGCACTGCGCAGCGGGCGTCTGGGAAACAAAGATATAGAGGCCAGCCAGGAGCCTGGGGAGAAAGACCCTGAACAATGAAAAGTAAAAGAGGGGGCAGTAGATCTGTCCCCTTCTTGGATACTTTCGAAGGTTAGGAGATATTCTCTTGGTTACTTAAACTAGCTGGTTACTTAAATTAGCAACATGTAAAACCGCAATAAACTTTTCTACCAAGTCTGGCACCTCCCCAGCAAGTCGCCAATAAGGGAATGGGCCAATGACTGAGGATACCTCATCCCAGATAGACGCTGTCTCTTCTCTTCCGACAAATACTTTAGACAATCGCTGTCAATTACTGCATCTTTAATGTTAACTGCGCTAACCTTGACCATCGTAACCACCCTGCTTTTGGTGATGTCGTTAAATTTCGCTTCTTATCTTATAATTACCTTTTGAGATTCACACCAGGGAAGTAAATTTATTGCAAAGCTATGCACAAAATTATTTCAGGATAGGATATTTCGTTTTCCCGTCGAATACCACCTATGAAATAACTAATTTTAGGGCGGTGAAACCATGGAACTGAAAGACCTCGTATTTGAAAAACAGGGTCACATTGCTTACGTCTATATCAATCGACCCCAGGCCTTAAACAGTTTTACCCTGGATACCCTGGATGAATTTTATCAGGTGCAAGATGATCTATTTGCCGACACTGATATTCGGGTGGTAATTCTAGGCGCTAAAGGCAAACTGTTTTCCGCCGGGATCGATGTTTCCGTACTGGAACAAGGAACGCCCCAGTATGCTATACGCTATATCCAGAAACTGCAGGAATACTATAACCGCTGGGAAAAGCTGCCTCAACCTATTATTACGGCTGTACACAGCACCTGTATCGGTGGCTCGGTGGAAAATATCCTCAGCTGTGATATCCGCGTATCTGCCCAATCCGCCACGTATAGCGTGCCGGAGATTAACTTCGGTATGTCACCCGATATGGGAGCTACCCAGCGCCTAACTCGGGCCGTAGGTGCCGGTCAGGCCAAAAGGCTAATCATGACCGGGGATTTCATTGATGCTGATGAAGCCTTGCGCATCGGCCTGGTGGACTTTGTGGTGCCAGATGATGAATTGATGGACTTTACTAACAAACTGGCCAAGAGAATTGCCAATAAGCCTCCGCTGGCCGTAACCGTAGCTAAGAGAGCTGTCAACCTGGCCAACGATACTGCTTTGTCAGTGGGATTACAGTTTGAACAGCTGGGCTCCTGCTTCCTGTTTGGCACCGAGGACTTCAAGGAAGGCCCCGCCGCCTTCTTTGAAAAACGCAAGCCCAACTTCCAGGGCAAGTAGCCGTCTTTGATGAATGAAAGCATTGCTGGTCGGCATAAGCAGGAGTATTAGCCGGGCGGGGAGTCTTGGAGCGAGCCGGCTAATACTCCTGCAAAGCCGTGGTTAGCTCGACGTTGAGATTGCCGCGGGCTGCGCGCTCGCAATTATCACCGAACAAGGCAATGAAAGCTAAGGCGGCGGAGGATTTTTATGACGGACTCACCAATAAAAACACTCTTGAAAGCAGCTAGCGGGATCATTGCCGGATTTATAATAGCCTTTCAACAGCCTCCTGACGGCCTGACCGTCCAGGGCATGCAGGCACTGGGGATAGTGATTGGGGCCATCATCTGGTGGGTCTTTACAGTGGTACCCGAATATATTACCGCTATGCTGATGGGGACACTTTTTGTTCTATTTAAGTTATTGGATTTTCCCCAGGCCTTTGCCACTTTTGCCAGCAGCACCATGTGGCTTTTGATGGCTGCCCTGGGATTGGGAGCCGCTGTAGCCAAAAGCGGACTGCTCAGAAGGGTAGCCTTATTAATAATGAGCCGGTTTCCTCTCAATTTTAAGGGTCAGGTTTTAGGCCTGCTGGGAGTAGGCTTAATTACCGCCCCCTTTATTCCCAGCAACAATGCCAAAGTAGCCATGCTGGCTCCTCTCACCCGGGCCATCAGTGATGCTATGGGTTACAAACGTAAAAGCCAGGCAGCCGCCGGACTTTTTGGAGCAATGTTTACCGGAGTCACCAACGTGGCGCCGGTATTTATAAGTGCCTCGGTATTGGGTTTTCTCGTTCAGGGTTTTTTGCCACCGGATGTACGGGCCCAGTTCACCTTTGCCTACTGGGTGCTATGCGCCCTGCCTTGGGCTGTTGTTATGAGCGTCTTAAATTATGTGGCTATCATCTGGTTTTATAAACCAATCCGGGAAGAAAGCCTGGGCAGTGATTATATTAATAAACGCCTCCAGGAACTGGGGCCCATGCAGGGAGCCGAAAGATTTACTGCCGTAGCCATACTTATCACTTTTGGACTGTGGGCAACGGAAGCATTGCATGAGGTGTCTCCAGCGGTAGTGGCCATGCTGAGCTTATGCGTCATTGTCGGGTGCGGGATATTGGCAAGAGAGGACTTTCGCAGTGAGATTCCCTGGGACTCATTGATTTTCATCGGTGCTACTGTCAATTTGAGTGTGGTATTTACAACCCTGGAGATAGACAATTGGGTAGTCAGTATTTTTACTCCTTTTATTGCTCATTGCGCTGATAACATCTACTTGTTTATCATCGTGCTAGCTATGGTGAGCTATGTAGTGCGGGTGATTCTCGTCTCCCAGATGGCTTATATGAGTGTATTCCTGGTTTTCCTAGTGCCCCTGGCAATCAACGTAGGTATTAATCCCTGGATAGTAGGATTTACCATCTATGCCACATCCAACAGCTGGCTGTTCTTTTTTCAGAACCCCCCTTATATAACAGCCTTTTATGCTGCCAACGGCGATCTGGTCGAGCACTCTCAGACCATAAAGCTCTGCTTGGCCTATATGGTCATTGCTGTTCTGGGTCTTTGTGCCAGCGTACCTTTATGGAGGGTATTGGGCTTAGTACCGTAAGTTGACGTGAAGATAGCCGTGGTGATGACAGAACTAGAAGCTGTCTTATGTGTCATTGCTGTGAAAGTGTTCGCTTATGTGTCATTGCGAGCGCTTTGCAGGAGTGTTAGCCAGCTCGCTCCAAAACTCCTCGCCTGCAACACATCGGCTTACTTCGGTGCGAAGCGGACCGCTCGGAATTCGGCATCCATGCACTCAGTCCTCGCTGCTCGAAACCTCCTGTTTCGAGCGACCCTTCGCAGCCCTCAGTTTCGCCGTGTGTTGCAACGGCTCGTTCGTACGTCGCTCGCCCGGCTAATACTCCTGCTTAAGCCGACCAGCAATGTTTTCATTCATCGTGGTCTGTTCTGCAGGTGACAATTGCAGGGAGGGGACGTTGTTAACTTAACCCATCAATTTACTCTTCAATTTGTAAGTATCTTAAAATAACCTGCTTTTGCAAGGATAGAGCTTGTTTTAGGTCTATCCCTTCCGGATCCGCAATATACTGCAGTACAAGCCCCATATACATGCTCATCATCAATTCGGGCAGATTCTGGGCAGTTGCCTTAGTGATAAATCCCTGCTCAACAGCTAATTCCAACATTTCTTCCACAAACAGGCGCAGGTTACGAATGAATCTCTGCAGGAGTTCTGCTATTTCCGGTGAATAAGCCACCTGACTCATATAGATTACTACCAGAATATAAAACTCAATATCTTCAAGTATCGACTCATTGACAGTATCTATATAGGCTATCATTTTTTCAGGAAAATTCTGCAGCGGCGTAACCGTTTCCATCACCTTGCGGTACGGTGCACTAAAAAAGGACTGCTTTAGAACCTCGAAAAAAATGACTTCTTTACTCTCAAAGTAATGGTATAATATGCCAGGACTCATATCCATTTCTACAGCTATATCCTTAATGGAAACATTGCTGTAGCCCTTCTGCAGAATCAGTTTCTTAGTGGCTTCTAAGATTTGTCCTTTGCGTATTTCTTCTATTATGTGCTTAGACATGGAACTCTCCTTAAGTAATCATATATTCCTTCATGCCCTTAAAGCTTTGCCGTTAAACCATACCCAATAGGTAAAATTCATCATGATTAGATTTTTCCCTTTTAATAATTTTATTGACATTTGTTTCTATCATACCCTACAATTGATTAAACGCTCAATCAAAATATTAAACAACCATTCACTCACAATACCTGCATGTGGTTTTTCCTCAAAAATAGGTGCTTCCATTCTGGTCCAGTAATATACGATGCGAGTCGGTCATATTCTTTCTTAGTTACCGTGACTATATTTTATAGTGAGGAGGGGGTACAACTTAGGACCAGGTTAAATTGTGACGTAAGACATTTAACAATGGAGGTTGTGCTTATGGCGGGAATTGTTTCTTTTGGTGCCTATATTCCATATAACCGGCTGGATCGAAAGTTGATAAGGCAAGAATATGGAGGTGCAGTGCCCAAAGGGGAAAAAGCGGTAGCCAACTTTGATGAGGATAGCCTGACCATGGCAGTGGCTGCAGCCCTGGATTGTGCTCAGGGTTTTGATAGCTCTACACTGGACCGGGTCTATTATGCCACCACTTCGCCTCCTTATGAAGAGAAAGGGAGTTCCGCTGTTATTGCTGGAACGTTAGACATGGGCAAAGACGTTAAAACCATGGATGTAGTTGGTTCCCTTCGCTCCGGTTCCAGCAGCATGATTGCCGCCTTAGATGCTGCTGAAAAGGGCGAGAGAGTAATGGTGGCCATAAGTGATAAGAGAAGAGGAGCGGCCAACGGCCAGTTTGAAAACATACTGGGCGATGGAGCCGCTGCATTTATTTTCGGCAATACCGATGTTATCGCTGAGGTGTTGGGTGTTCACAGTATAAGTGTAGAGTTTACTGATACCTGGCGTTCGGAGAACTTCCGCTACTTAAGAAATTGGGAGGAAAGATTCTGCACCACCCAGGCATATACTCCCTTTACTACGGAAGCAGGACTTAAGGTTATGGAAAAAACCGGGCTTAAGCCTGCCGATTTTGCTAAAGTGGTGGTCTACGGATTCAAGGAAAGAGATGGCCAAAAAGTTATTAGAAAGCTGGGGTTCAGTCCCGAACAGTTGCAGAGCAACTTTATCGACCAGATCGGCAATACTGGTGCCGCCTGTGCACCCATGGCTTTGGTAGCAGCTCTTGAGGAAGCCCAGCCCCAGGACAAAATATTATTTATCAACTATGGGGAAGGCAGCGATGCGATTGTATTCCAAGTAACCGATGCCATTCTTAAACTATCTCCCCGCCGCGGGGTTAGAGGGCATATTAACACCAAAAAATCAGAAATGACTTATGGTAAATACCTGATATGGAAAGAGATGATAGAAACAGAACCCCTCCGGAGACCGCCCTTGGTTCGTCCGTCATTACCGGACCGTTATCGCAATCAGAAAAAAATCCTGGGTTTTTACGGTTCTAAATGTACGGAATGCGGGACACCCCAGTTTCCAGCTTCCAGAGTTTGCATCCACTGTAAAGCCATTGATAAGTACGAAGAGTACAGGTTCTACGGTAAAAAAGGCATCATCGCCACCTACACAGTCGATTACCTGGCGGCCACCCCTGATCCTCCCACCATTATGGCCGTGGTGGATTATGAGGGAGGCGGTCGTTTTGTTTGTCTGATGACCGACTGTGATCCAGATAAGGTAAGAGTAGGGATGGAAGTGGAGTTATCATTCCGGAAACTGTTTACCCAGGATGGTCTGGTGACTTACTTCTGGAAAGCCATACCACCAAGATAAGGGGGAGGAGAAAAATGGCAGGAATCAAGGATAAAGTAGCTGTAATCGGTATGGGCTGCACAAAATTCGGTGAAAGATGGGATTGCGGACTGGAAGACTTACTGACAGAAGCCATAACCGAGTGCTGCCAGGATGCAGCCATCGACTTTCAAGATATAGATGCCTTCTGGTTTGGGACTTTTACTAACAGTACCTTTGGGGGTTTGCCCTTTTCTCAGATCATGAAACCCCACTACAAACCTGTCACCCGGATAGAAAACTTGTGTGCTACCGGCAGTGATACTTTTCGCAATGCCTGCTATGCTGTTGCTTCCGGAGCTTATGATGTAGTCATGGCTGTGGGAGCCGAGAAGTTAAAAGACAGCGGCAGCAGCGGACTGGAACTCTTGCAGCCTCATTCCGACCGTACTACACCGGAACCCACCGCACCGGCCCGCTTTGCCTTGCTGGCACCGGCCTATGCAGAAAAATATCAGGTGGAGATGGATTATCTGAAAAAAATCATGGCCAAAATAGCCTGGAAAAATTACAAAAATGGTTCCTTAAATCCCAAAGCCCAATTCCGTTTCCAGGTGCCCATAGATGTTATTCTACAGTCTCCCATGGTGGCTTGGCCTTTAGGAATTCATGACTGTTCCGGAGTATCGGATGGGGCAGCCTGTGCTATTATCTGCAGGGCGGAGGATGTACACAAGTACGCTTGCAAAAACCCCATGTATGTCAAAGGCCTGTCCATAGCGGCCGGCTTTGGCTGGGGGGAAAAGCACCAGGGATATGATTATACCACTGCATGGGAAAGCGTTTATGCTGCCCAGGCTGCCTATAAAGAAGCCGGGATAACCAATCCCCGGGAACAGATTAGTTTTGCTGAAGTCCATGACTGCTTTACTATAACCGAACTGGTGATTTACGAAGACCTAGGCTTAAGTCCCCGGGGAGGCGGCGTAAAAGATGTAGAAGAGGGGTTTTTTGAACTGGAAGGCAAGCTGCCGGTCAACCCTGATGGAGGATTGAAATCTTTCGGTCATCCCATCGGTGCCACTGGACTGCGTATGCTCTATGAGTGCTACCAGCAGTTTAAGGGAGAAGCTGGAGAGCGCCAGATCGAAAGACCTCGTTTGGCCCTGACCCATAACCTGGGAGGTCAGCCTTCATCATGTGTAGTTTCGGTCTGTCTTGTAGGAAGTGAAAAAGATTAGACCCCGTCATTACATGAGTACCAGTCAGAATAGGGGAGGAATAAATTATGGCGATTATAACTAGAGAGCAATACCTGCAAAGTATTGCCGAGCAAAAACCGGCGGTATATGTGGGAGGACTAAAAGTAGAAAACATTGTGGACAACCCGGTGTTTCGCACCACTATCAATAACATGGGTTTGGGTTATGAATGGGCTAATGATCCCCAGTTTGCAGATTTGGTCACTGCCTGGTCACCTCTAATCGAGGAAAAGGTCAGCTTCTGGACGGCGTTAAATTACAGTGCTGATGACCTGGTCAGGTTAATCGAAACAATTCGCACCTTTTCCGGGCGATATCTCTGCACCATGTGTATGAGTATAGGCCTGGGGGTTCTATGGGCTGCCACCTATGATATCGATCAGGCCAAAGGAACCGATTACCACCAGCGCTTTAAGAACTTCTATAAAAAACTGCAGGAAAATGACCTGCGCTTCTGCCTGGGCGTGATGGACCCAAAAGGGGATCGTACCCTCAGCCCTTCTCAACAGGAGGACCCGGACCAGTTTCTGCGCGTTGTAGAAAAAAGGGCTGACGGAATCATAGTCAGAGGTGCAAAAATGCATACCACCAGTGCCCCCTGTGTCCACTATTTTGTAGCATCCCCATCCCGGGTTATGGGAGAAGAAGACCAGGATTATGCCTTATCCTTCGCAGTTCCAGTGGATACCCCCGGCCTTACCTTTATTATCCGTCCAGCGGCCGGGCCATTGGAGCCCAAAGAAATGGAAAGTCCCATAAGCTCAGAAATCGGTTTTGTAGAATGCCTGTCCGTCTTTGAAGATGTTTTTGTTCCATGGGAAAATGTTTTCATGTGCGGAGAATGGGAGTTTACCCCCCAGTTTATCCATTACTTTTCTTCCTATGTCCGTTTGGCAAAGGGAACCTGTGTGGCAGCCAGGACCGATATCCTGACCGGGGTAACCGCCCTAGCAGCCGAATACAACGGCATCGAAAAAGCCAGCCATGTCAAAAGCAAGCTAACCGATATGATGATGACGGCCAGTTTAGGCTGGGGCTGTTCATTAGCAGCAGCCAGACAGTGCAGCATTCATCCCAGCGGTATAGCTATTCCCGATATATTGGTGTCCAATGCTGGCCTTTACCATACCCGGTTGAAATTCGTGGAGCATATGTACACCATGCAAGAAATAACCGGCGGGATTGTAACCACGGTTCCCGGGGAGAAAGATTACCAGCATCCGGAAATCGGTCCCCTGGTGGATAAGTACTTAAAAGGCAAAACCGGGGTAGCAGCTGAAGAACGTTACCGCCTGATCCAGCTGGTACAGGATATGACAGCCTCCCGACTCACCGGTTACCTGATGTCCAGTGCCATCTGTGCGGGCGGAACTCCTGAGACCAACCGGGTGGAAGTATTCCGCAATTATGACCTTCAGGAGAAAAAGGAACGGGCTAAAGTATTGGCCAAAATCAAGCCCGATCACTACTGGGGAAGGTATTGATAAAGCGGGTGGTCCATTACTGGTTCACTTTAATGTATTCATTGATTAAAAATAACCCTCGCGATTATCACCTCAAGAACAGGCCACTATAAATGCAAAAACTTAAACCTGTCATCGGCCGTTCCGGCACTCCTGATGTTCGCTAACGCTCACGGCTAGTGTTGGCCGTTCCGGCACTACTGATGTTCGTTCCTTCGGAACTCACTATTATGGTTGCGAGCCCCGAAGGGGTGGGTGGCAATCTTTATGTCGACGCATACCACGGCTTTGCAGGAGTGTTAGCCGGCTCGCTCCAAGACTCCTCGCCTGCAACACATCGGCTTACTTCGGTGCGAAGCGGACCGCTCAGAATTCGGCATCCATGCACTCAGTCCTCGCTGCTCGAAACATCCTGTTTCTCGCTCCGCTTCGCAGCCCTCAGTTTCGCCGTGTGTTGCAACGGCTCGTTCGTACGTCGCTCG
>ERZ773359.3071-NODE-3071-length-19847-cov-4.310934_pt1 | contig 19847 bp, 18 predicted proteins | sample MGYA00374955_ERZ773359 | MGnify/ENA primary metagenome ERZ773359 (study PRJEB29098, sample SAMN04486028) | biogas fermenter metagenome | study: EMG produced TPA metagenomics assembly of the Biogas fermentation microbial communities from Germany - Plant 4 DNA1...
CGATCTGTCCTTTAAAACAAGGACAGGCGTCTACCTGCGGTGCCACCTTGATTGATGTATAAAAATACATCCTCTCATACAGAGTGCCAACACACCCCTACCTGTTAACGCTGGTAAGACGTCGGAAGCTACTAGAACCAGAGGTTCGTTCACCCCGCCCTCAGAGGCCCATTTGTCTACGTCTGCATCCGGCGGGCTTCCACCATCCCCGCTTCGCTGTGGACCGCTACGTAGTTTTACTTCCTCTTCAACGGTTTAGGTTATATTACCATATTACTTATTTCCGGTCAAGATAATTTTTCTGAAATTTTACACTGATTTTATCTTAAAAAATAGGAATGACAGCCCCTTTGTATGTTTCTTCTATAAATTGCTTTACTTCTTCACTTTGCAGGGCTTCCACCAAAGCCTGCAGATCCTCCCGGTTTTCATCTCCCTTACGGACTGCCACGATATTTGCATAAGTTGTGGCTGCCAAGGAATCTTTCTCCTCTTTGGCCAAAGCGTCTGTTGCGGCGTTCAGTCCGGCTTGAATAGCATAATTACCATTAATGACGGCAATATCCACATCGGGCAGGGCACGGGGTAGCTGCGCCGCTGCAATTTCTTCAATCTTTAATTCCAATGGGTTTTCCGTGATATGGTTGATGGTAGTATTTAAACCGGCACTGGTATCGAGTTTTATCAGGCCTTGTTCTGCCAGCAAAAGCAGTGCTCTTGCTTCATTAGTCGTATCATTGGGGACAGCCACTACTGCGCCTTTTTGCAAATCGGCCAGACTTTTTGTTTTACCGGGATAGATTCCCAGCGGTTCATAATGAATAGCGGCAATTGATACCAAGTCAGCGTTATTTTCAGCATTAAAATCATCTAAATAAGGCTGATGCTGGAAATAATTAGCATCCAAATCACCGCTGTGCAGAGCTTGGTTAATCTGGGGGTAATCGGTAAACTCCCTAATTTCCAGCTCATACCCTTTCTCAGCCAATACATCTTTGGCAACTTCCAGGATTTCCGCATGCGGAGTTGGTGTTGCACCAATAATAATCTTTCCCTCGGATTTTTTGTCTCCATTTCCGCAGCCGACAAAAAGTGCCCCCAGCAGTAGTACACATAATAAAAGAATCCATTTTTTTCGCATCTTTTTCCCTCCTAATACTATTTTCTTTTATCAAAAACAGCGGCTAGCTTCATACCTATTTCCTGTAATACCTGGACAACTATTACCAGCAGTGCCACTGTGATAAACATAATGTCTTTTTGGTAACGGTGGTAACCGTAATTAATTGCAATGGTGCCAAGGCCACGGCCACCTACAAAGCCGGCCATGGCTGAATAACTAAGAATGGTAGTAACAGCAATGGCGGCACCGACAATCAGGGAAGGCAGAGCTTCGGGCAGCAAAACTTTATAGATTATCTCCTTAGGGTTTGCACCCATTGACTGTGCCGCTTCTATTACACCGATATCCACTTCTTTCAGTGAAGATTCCACTAATCTGGCAATAAAAGGAGCAGCGGCAATAACTAAAGGTACAACGGTTGCACTAGAACCGATGGTCGTGCCCACAATGGCCCTTGTAAGCGGAAGTACTGCAACCAGCAAAATCAAAAAAGGCACCGAACGTGTTAGATTAATAACGACATTTAAGATCTTGTTAAGATAGATATTGGGACACAACCCGTCTTTTTCAGTAATAACTAAGATAACACCCAGCGGCAGACCTAAAACATAAGCCAAAGCGGTGGACAATAACGTCATATATAGGGTTTCCCCTAGCCCCCGTACTATCATTTTTATAACTACAGGACTAAACATAACCATCCACCTCCTCCACAGTCAGACCCTTTGACCTTAAATACCCGATCATTCTGTCGGCAACACTTTTTGCTTCAGGCAGCTGAATCACAATCTGACCAAAAGCCTGGCCGTCTATGTTTTTAGTATCTGCAAAGAGAATATTAACCGTATGCCTAAACTCAAGCACCATGGTTGCTATAATAGGCTCAAAGGAAGAATTCCCGTCGAAAACTATGCGGCAACAGCGGCTGCCCATCAATTGTTCTATTTTTTTATCTTCCGGAAAAACCAGCCGTCTTGCAGCCACTGATTTCGGTTTAGTAAAAATCTCCTCTACATTGCCCGTCTCGGCAATACGGCCATTATCAATAATCGTAACTCTTTGACATATTTCCTCAATCACACTCATTTCGTGTGTTATCACCACAATGGTAATGCCCAAGCGCTTATTAATATCCTTTAGTAACGTCAACACGCCGCGAGTAGTAGACGGATCTAAAGCACTGGTAGCCTCATCGCAAAGCAGTACCTTGGGATTGGTGGCAAGGGCCCTGGCTATAGCAACGCGCTGCTGCTGCCCGCCCGAAAGTTGAGCTGGATAGGCATCTGCTTTATCCGCCATGCCGACAAGTTCCAACAACTCTTTGGCACGTGCTTCGGCCTCTGTCTTTTTCCAGCCGGCAATTTCCAGGGGAAAACAAATATTGCCCAGCGCCGTGCGTTGCATCAGCAGATTAAACTGCTGGAAAATCATTCCCATTGACTGCCTTACTTTGTATAATTCACTGCGTGTAAGGGTAGACAAATCCTGCCCATCAAAAATAACGGTCCCTTTAGTAGGCTTTTCCAAGAAGTTAATACAGCGCACCAGCGTGCTTTTCCCGGCACCGCTCATGCCAATGATGCCAAAAATCTCACCGGCATATATATCCAGTGTTATATCTTCCAAAGCTTTAACTTCATTATCTGCCCCACGAAAAGTTTTGCTTAAGTTAAGCAAACGAATAATGGGCTCTTTATTTTTCATTGCCTGCATCTCCTAAAGTTCAGTAAAATTGTCCAAAAATGAAAGACCTCTTACACACAATAAGAAGAGGTCCTTTTATAGTTATACTCTTCTTATCTTACAGGAAAACCCTGCAGGAATTGGCACCTTCCAAAAAATGGGGTTGCCGTGATTTCATTGGGCCAGTCCCTCCACCACTCTTGATAAGATTTTAGCTTATACAATTTTAATTGCTTATTATCATAACAGCAAGATAAAAATCTGTCAAACAATTTTTTCGCAAATTATTATTTCCATTGCTGCGGCTGCAGTTCTAAAAACTGACAAAGCACTAAACCGGATTCATGCCATCTTTTAGCATTTTCAACACCAATATAGCGAAAATGCCAGGGTTCATAAATATAGCCGGTGACTTCTTGAGAACCTTCCGGATAACTCATAACAAAGCCATATTTATAAGAATTCTCTTTCAGCCATTGGCCGGGAGGAGTGCTGCCAAACTGCGCAGAAAGGGCATAGCCCGGTATAGCCAAATCCACAGTTGTCCCCAATTGGTGTTCAGACTGACCGGGGCGGGCACTAAATTCGTTGGCTTTTTCTTCACCATGGCGGGCAGCATAATCATTAAAAATTCTTTTTTGCGCCTCATAACTGCGGTAAGCTGAATTTACATAGAATTCACAGCCGGCAGTTTTTGCCGCTTCCCACATTTCACGCAAATGTAGATATGCTTCTTCACGCAGCTGATATTGATAATCATAAAGCCGCATTTCCTTCGGAATTGTAACTAAATCTGTAGGTGCGTAATTACCTAACGATGTTTGCTTTGTCACCAAAGCCAGAAGGTAATTACCCTCTTTTATATATAAGATATCTTCTTCTGTAGAAAGAGAAGGCTTCTTATCTACCTTATCTTTTTTATCAGCCCTAGCTGCTTGATCCTTTTTATCTGCTTTATTATCTGCTTGCTCCTGTAGCTCTTCTGTCTCTTCCTCCTCTTCTGCCTCCTCAACTTCTTCTACAGCTCCCATCTCTTCCTCCTCAATTTTCTCATCTTCAGGATCGTTCTGTTCCTCTATTTCCTGAACCGGCAGCTTGTCCGCTTCCCAATAAGCATATATGCTATCTCGGTATAGATATCCCACCAAGACGGTAATCAGCAACACTGCCAAGAATATTGGTAAAATACGCTTATTCCTTTGCCTTCTTTTAAAATTATACTTTGTGTCAAGTTTTGACCTTACCATAATACTCCTCCCTATAGCTGCATTTAAACGGTTAGCACAAAATCCTAACTTATAAATCTACAGATTTTGACTCTTTTTTCTACCTAGTTGTTCCATAAATTAATTAATAGTTTTTGCCATCTCTTTTATGAATAATTTCAAAACCTAAAACATAAATTGTTAAGATGGAATATTAATTTTTATTGTGCCTATACTGTATCATACAGTAACCTACCACGCAAGAGACAGTAAGGGGGAAAACATTAAATAAATAGATTCAGTGTTTCAAGAAAAAAGAATGGCTTGCGGTAATCACAAGCCATTCTTTTTCTTGCAATAATTAGTAAACCCCATAGACCTGAACAGTTTTTATAACTGCCTGGATATTTTCAATAATAACATCTCTACCCCGCAATGGTGATTTATCTGCCATAAACTGATATTTACCACCGGGAGCCACAATATCAAGGAACTTCTTAGTTTTTTCTATCGCTTCTTCCACAGTACCACTGCGATAAACCTCCATGGGGAAGAAGCCTGTAAAAATATGTTTCATACCACATTTCTCCCTGGCAAGCTTAGGATCTGTTTTTTCAAATCTAATCAGCGTTCCTTCTGGTAGTTCTGCCACCATATCTAAAAAGGAATTCCAGTTTTCTTCACAGAACACATATATACCTCTTCCGGTTTTTTGGGTATACTCAATAACTTTCATAAAACTCGGCCAGTAAAACTTTTCCACATCTTTCGGACGCATAAAGGTTGCCATATGCAAAGCAAAGAAGACCCTTTTGCCTTTCTCTGCTGGTGTAGATCGATCAATCCTTTGTATTTCGTATTCTGTTAAAGCTTCAACTGCATCTAAAACTTCCTGTGGCCTACGGCGAATATCTTTCAACACCTCGGTAAAAGATCGGTTAAAGTCTGCCAGTGTATCAAACGGTGCACAGGCAATGGCATTATAAAGATCCCATGTAGAACGGTTGTACTTTTTAATAATTGCCTGTCTACCAGGGATAAAAACCTGGTTGTAGTTCTGCTGGGCAAACAGGCCTTTTAATAAAACTGTAGCGTTTTGCATAGCGCTTATTTCTTTATTACCAGTTAAAGTAAGATTATCATACAGTCTGTCAACACCTTTAGTAGCGTTAAAATAATATATATCCTCTGTATATTCTTTATATTCATCATCTCTCATACTGCAAATATTGGCATGCTGAATATACCCATCACTGCCCAAACTAAATTTGTGAGAACCCATAACACGCAAATAAACAGGGTTTTGTGCTATGGAAACAGGGATAATATCCGAATCTATCAAAGATGTGGTATAATCAATAGCCTCTAGAACCTTTTCCGGGCTGTACTGTTCACGCAACAAAGAATAACCTTTTAGTTCAATTGCACACGCTGTATCTACCTGCTGAGTGATTGGCACACGCTTGGGTATGCGTCCTTCCCACTGATCAAGAAATAACTGGTTTCTTTCTGCGACAATAATATTTTCCATATTTAATTTCATCTCCTTCTACAAACGTATAAGTATGCTAAATACCTGGTCTTCAATCTTTCTTAGTGCCGGAAGCAAATAATCTAATTCTTCTTCTATCAGATTATATTCTTTTATAATATCTTCGTCGGTTTTATATAGCTTAGTCTTGTACTCTATCACTTTAAATACCTCCTTGTGAGATTATTAACTTACTGTGGCCTTATAAAATGCCTTCTAACCGCATTCTCTATTTCTACCATAATGGGAAGCAAATAAACCTGCTCATCCTCTGACAGGTTATACTTTTCAATTAATTCTTCTTCTGTCAAAACTAATTTTCTGCCAGCCATCTGATTTCACTCTCCTTTATCTTTGATAATCTCAATAGACACCATATTCCAATACAGCTTCAACCATAGCAATTATATTCTCAATTTTTGCATCACTTAAATAGAGGGGCTGTTTACTGGGAGCAAAGATATAATTTCCATTGACGGCAACAATATCAAGCAGTTTTTTAACTTCATCCCGAACTTGATCAGGTGTGGCTGTACGTAACATATGAGCATCGAAGAAATTACGCATTATATGGCGTTTATTAAGTTTCTCCATTACTAATTTGGGATTAGACTTTTCAAAACCAATTAGAACCCTACCAGGCAAATCATTTAGGGAATCAAGATGTGGATCCCAGTTTTCTTCACAATAAATAGTGGGCTGCAAACCATAATCCTGTATCATTTGAATCAATTTTTGAAAAGTCGGAAAGTAAAACTTTTCATAATCTTTAGGCTTCATAAAAGGAGGCATATGTAGCGGCAAACTAACTAGATTTAGTTTTTCAGGTGTTTTTTTAATTCTTTTCAGTGACCCATCTAAAAATCCAAGCATTGCCTCACAAGCTTCCAACACCCAGCCAGGATTTTTTCTGATATCAATAAGAATTCCTGTAAAGTTTCTAAAATAGTCTGCTATATAGTCGAAAGGAGTCATCGATAATAGGACAATTACCTGGTTGTTAATGCGTTCATACTTTTCAATAAGCTCAGGACTACCCATTCCAGCGTATTTAGCATCTACTACACGGTGCGCCATTTCTAATCTTAAATGACCATACTCTTTATCCTCTGCAATTATGCCTAAAAATCTTGGTCTGATAACCTTTGTCCAATAGGCAAATGGATCCTTAATTAGCTCAGGATATTCTTCAACTTTCATGGGCGAAAAATTTGGATGCTGAAAAAAGCCATCTCTGCCAGGAGTCATAAATTTATTCATAGAATAACGAAAAATTGCTGCTCTAGTTTCAGGCGCTGTTGGAAGGTTATCAGTGTTTATAAGCTTTGCCATCTCTTCTGCAACCTCAAAACAATGACGTGGACTATACAACTCTCTAAGCAGGGAATAACCCTTATACTGCAATGCATATTCCAGACTTACTCCAGCCGTAACCGGTACTCTTTTGGGCCTTTTCCCTTCCCAAAGATCAAACATTAGCTGGTTTCTTTCCTGCTGTAAACTTTCCATAACACACTCCTCCAGTTTTATTTATTTGATTTTCCTCTGCCAACTTCAGCTTATGGCACGGTTATAGCGCCGTAAACTATTAAAATGGGCATAGGAACACAAATATCATAAACATTTATTAATAATAATAGGTGTTATTCATCACGTACTCTGCCACAGCCCTATATGCTTCCATATTAATATCACTTTTGAGGATCGGAGCTTTATCAGTTCTAAACATGTAATTGCCGCCTGGAGCCATAATATCCAGAATCGCTTTAGCTTCATCAACACATTCAGCCGGAGATTTTGTGGCAAAACTATTTAGCGGGAAAAAACCTGCCAAGATATGATCCTTACCCAATTTCCCTTTTGCCAGTTTTGGATCCATATATTCAAAACAAATCAAACACCCTTTTGGCAAGTCCTGTAGATGATCGGCAAATCTGTTCCAGTCGTCTTCACAAAACATTAGATGCGTATAACCACGCTCAGCAATGGCATTAGAAAGTTTGAGATAGGACGGCCACCAGAACTTCTCAAAATCTTTCGTACTCATAAATGTTGGCATATGTAAAGCTGAAAATACCTTAGCCCCTTTTGGAATAGGCTTTGGTAGTTGATCAAGATTTCTAATCTGTATTTCAGTAATTACATCTACGGCTTCCAATACCTTGGCGGGGTAACGTTTTATATCGCTTAAACAAGCTGTAAATGAGCGTAAATTATCACCTATATAATCAAATGGGGCAGTTGCACTGCCAACCATGGGACAAGCAAGTGAGCGCTGATGTTTTTCTGCCAATCTTTGCGTCATCCCAGCAGTTTTTAAAGCTATAAACTGTTGAGCAAGTTGCGCTTTAAATAAAGTCATTCCTCTTTTTTCAGGCGACATATTAGTGTATGTTCTGGGACTCACTTTCTCGATAATGAATTTATAAGGATCAGCAATCAACTCATCATATTCTTCAGCTTTCATGGAGCAGATATTTGGATGCTGTATAAAACCTGTCTCAGATGGTATAAATTTCTTTGATCCATATATTTTATTAAGTAAAGCTGGTGTCCCAACCGCAGCCGGCAGATTATCGGTAATAAAGTCTGCTATAGTTTTATCTAAAGCATCATAAACTAAATCAAAGTTATACTGATCTACAGCTAAATTATAGCCTGCGTACAAAAGAGGATAAGAAGATTCAAAAGACATGTACACCGGTACCCTCTTGGGTATTTTACCCTCTGCCATATCTAGAAATAGTTGTTCTCTAAATTCTTTTAGTCCCATAAACGTCTTCCTTTCAATATAAATAACTTACTTTAAGCAACTTAAACTAAACGCCTCTGAATTTCAAAGGCCATCCTTTCTATCTGTAATAAGTAATCTGCCAAGTAAACCTGTTCATTTTTATCGAGATTGTAAATTTTAATAACGCTTTCCCTGGTAGGATAAGCCTCCGATTTAATCTCCGACATTTTTCCAACCTCCTCACTGCAAAGTATTTTATTTAAAACGGTTAGTTTTTTTACGTACTTCTAACATCATTTGTGGTGTTAGTTTATAACAGAATTTTAAAGAAATAAAACCTATCATCGGAATAATCGCAGGTACTATTGAATAAGCATTGATAATCCCCTGCTGTAACTCGGGAGTGGAGGTTTCCCCGGCTGTATAGCCAACTGCTACTAACATGGCTGAAAGGATAACGTTTTTCACAATTACTGCTACCTTAATAGGTACATTATTTAACCCCATAATAAATGCAGTGGTATTTACGCCAGTTTTCCACTCACTGTAATCTGCAATATCCATGTAAAGCATTCCTTCCAAAGGTTGCGTCATTCCAATACAAAACTGCATAGCCGTATTGATAAGCATAAAAATCAAGGGATTATATGCAAAAAATCTGGTAGAAAACAACAACGCCGATATAAGTGGATAAAGCGTTAAGCAAACCGTTCTCGCATGAAATTTCTTACCAAGATATCTTGAAATATAGGCACCGCACATTCCACCAATACCAACAAGTAACATATGTCGTGCAACCAGAGTTGGCTCTCTAATAACATGATTGTAAAAATAGACTACCAGAGAAGGCAGTAGAAAAGATCCCAGGGTACTTGTCATATCTGATAACATTAGACCTGCCAAATCAGGATTCGTCCGGAGTGCTGTCAGCATTTGCCTTATAGTTACTCTTTTTTCTTGTTTTATTACTTCGCCAGTTTCATAATCTTTTGATAAAGCAAAGTGTACAAGATATCCGATTACTAGCATGACACTAAAGCTAAAGGTCAAAGCCATATAGCCATAATCGCCTATTTTGCTTACAAAAAATGCAAGCGTAAGGGGTGCAGCATAACCGGCTATAAGTCTGCCAATATTTGAACCCGTCATTCTATTGGAGCTTAATAAGGCACGATCTTTGTCATTAGCTGCCATAAACGGAACCAGTGCATAATTGGCCGAGACCTGAATATTAAAGGCAGTAATTCGCACTATAAAAGCAAAAATAATTACAATTGTATTTAACAAAGCATTTGGTAGCACGATGAATTGCATCGTACCGGTAAAAAGAACGATTGGTGGGCAAATTAAAAGCCATGAGCGTAATTTTCCCCATCTCATGGGAGCTGTTCCATCAATTATACCTCCACAGAGTGGTGCAATTATAAAATCAGCTATACTTGTTAACATTAAAATTACGCTGACGTAACCAAGAGGGAGACGTGCAATATCTGTTAGAAAAACTGCAAAATACAGGTTTGAAACACTTGTCATAAAACCTTCGCCAAACTCCGCTATACCCCAAATTCTCTTCACTAAATTGCTGATTTCTTTAGCCATAATTCTCTCCCATTAATTTTTTAAATACAGGCTTTTGCAGAACTTCTTTGAGCTCAGCAAAATGTAGTATGCTACCTGAAATTGGCCAACCTATAGCTATACTATTATGTAGGGAAAATAAATATTCTAAGATTTTTATCTATCGTTACTAGTAAAAAGTCCCTTAACTTTTTAGTTAAAGGACTTTTAGGCTGCGGTTAACAATTTTACCACTTTTGCTTTTCCCTAATTTGCAGCTTGTTTTCTAGCATCAAGTTCCGCAATAATCTTTTGCATTGTTTCCTGCGAAAGTTTAAAGACAAAAGCAATAATTATAAAAGCCATCACATAATACGACAAAGGCAATAGAGTTACGAGGTTTGCAATTCCAGTTTTGACGGTTGGGGGTAGTATCTCCAGAGAAGCATCAAAACCAACAGCATTTAATGCCAGAGGAATTAATATACCATTGATGGTCCCTGAAATGGTAACAGGCAAATTGGATACACCAACAATTGCTGCCGTTGCCTTCGTGCCCGTTTTCCATTCAGCATAAAGGGCACAGTTTGTATACATTGTAATAAAGCAGGGATAGTTCGTTGCCGCACAAAACTGGAAGAAACAAATAGCAATAGTAAAGCCTAAGGCGTTATAAGCAAACACCCTAGCAATTGCCAGACAAATAACACCCCCTAAAAGAGCTGAGACCGAAACTGTCTTCAATGGAAATCTTTTTGTTAGCGCTGAGGACAAGAGTGAACCGGCAACAGCAAAGAAATTTGTAGCTGTTAAATAAAATGCCATCATTTCTGGTAAGTCCACAACATAATTGTAGTAATATACTGCCAGTGTAGTAAATGTAAATGAAGTAGTAGTAGTGAAAATATTGCCGCAAAATAGCGCCAGTAATGGTGGATTAGTAAATATTGCTTTGAAGATATCCTTAATACCTGCTGCTTTCTTTTTCTTAGAATCACTTTCTTCTACACTGTCTGTTTCTTCGTAACCCTCAGTAATTTTAAAATGAACCATATAACCAAATAATGATAGACTTGCAAGTATAACAGCCACAGTAACATAAGGCATTTGCGGGTTGCTTTGCCTTGCACCAAAAAAAGTCAGCAACGGGGGCACTATAAAGCCTAACGCCACTTTACACAAATTAATTGCCGCCCACCTGTGGGAAGCCAAAAGGGCTTTGTCAGCATCATTATCAGTAATGACACCAATTATCGCCACATTTGCTGTGTATAGCATCTGGAAAAATATATTAAAAATAATCCCTTGTATAAGTATAACTGTCATTAATATAGTATAATTCTTAATAAAAAGCCCAAATGCCCAACTCATGCATACTAAAACAGCATAAATTGGAGTAAACACAAGGTAGATTGAACGATAGCGGCCCCATTTCATCGGTTTGATTGAGTCAAGGATAATTCCGTAAAATGGCTGCATAATTAAGCTTATAGTCGACCTTATCGGAGCAAAAGCAGCCTGAAGAGGCAATGGAACTCCTACTACTGTTGTAATAAAAAAACTCCAATAGTACGTTCTAAGGCTCATACTGAGATCACCTAAAAAGTCGCCAATACCATAAAGATATTTTAGTGCCTTACTCAACGGTTTTTTAGCCATAAGCTACACTCCTTTCATTTTTTTCTTTTGCTGACTAGTAAATAAAATGTCTTGTATAACTCTACTAAATAGAATAGTTGTCTAGCCAGCTTAGTAATTCTATTGCCATATTTATTAGCTACTTTGTGCAAATATTCCCAATGTTTATATCCTTATGCTTGAAAAAAGTACCTTCATAGCATCAGCAATTTGTGCAGGGAAAAATTCAATAAGGTAGAAACCTTATTAACAAAAAGCCTAGAAGTTTTTAGCTTCTAGGCTCTCTATCAGTTCATACTGTTCTATGATCTGATCTACAAGATCCATTCATATTTCTAAAAGTACTAAAGTAATAACCCTGGTACTTATCTGTTGCTAATGTATGCGAACTTATACTTTAGCTAAATTTAAAAAAACCACGGGAGCTATAAAGCCCCGTGGTTGCTTGCTTCTTAATGGTCGGAGCGACAGGATTTGAACCTGCGACCTCTTGACCCCCAGTCAAGCGCGCTACCAAGCTGCGCCACGCCCCGACACAAATGTTATTATAGTATATTCCCGGCAAGAATGCAAGTGCTGCAGCGAAGAATAATTTAGAAATCCCCTAGGACAACTTGCGCTAAATTGGTGGCATGGTCAGCAATTCTCTCTAAATTACTGATGATATCCAGAAAAATTATTCCGCTTGCGGGAAGACATATCTGCTCATTAATACGGCCAATATGGGATTTGCGTAAAGATTGTTCTAATCTGTCCACCACATCGTCCTGATCAACAACTTGCCCCGCTAAAATTATATCCCAATTACCAAATGCCGTAATTGCCATTGATATCATTTCGTCCACTTTTTCATGCATTTCCTGCATTTCAGCCGTTGCCTGATCAGAAAAAATTAAACGCTCTTCGTTTTTTTGCTCGGCCAGCTGTACGAGGTTCCTGGCATGATCACCAATGCGTTCCAAGTCATTAACAACGTGCATTAATGATGATAACTCCCGAGACTGCGCTTTTGTCAATGAACGCTGCGCCAAGTCTGCCAAATAAACAGTTATTTCTTTTTCCAAACTATCCACAAGTTCCTCTTTTTGCAGGACCTGCTGCTCCACTTTCTTGTCCTCTTTTACAAAGAGCGACATCGCCTCATTGACCATTTCACGCACCAGGTTAGCCATGCGCAAACATTCCTGGCGAACGCCGCTCAGAGCAATATCGGGTGTAAGAAGAATACGTTTATCCAAATATTTGGGCCCCATCTCGAGGGCAGCTTCTTCCCCGGGAACAAGACGGGTTACCAGTGCAACAAACTGTTTTAAAAAAGGTAGGAACACAACAGTATTAATAACATTAAACAAGGTATGGGCATTGGCTACCTGACGGGGAACTGTGGCTGCTGTTTGCGTAACTATGTGCACAAACGGACTAAAAAAAATCAACGCCAAAACAACACCAAATACATTAAAGAGCAGGTGCGCCATGGCTGCACGGCGAGCAGAGAGATTGGTGCCGATACTGGCCAAAAGCGCCGTTACACAGGTACCGATATTGGAACCTAAAATAATGGCCATGGCCGCCGGCAGAGTAAGCACTCCCTGAATAGCCATCGCAATTACAATACCGGTTGTAGCACTGCTGGACTGAATGATGCCTGTAAACACGGCACCAATCAGTACTCCAAGGAGAGGTGTCTGCCCAAAAGAAATCAGGAGATTAATAAAAAATTCGTTTTGCCGCAGTGGTTCCATGCTGCCGGCCATAATATTCATGCCAAGAAAAAGAATACCGAAACCCAAAATAGCCTGTCCAAAATATTTGTAGGTCCGGCGCTGGCCGAAAAAGTTTAGCAGCATGCCGATGGCTATAGCAGGATAGACAAGATGGGATATTTCAAAAGAAACAATTTGTGCCGTAATGGTTGTACCGATGTTGGCTCCGAAAATTGTACCCACTGCCTGTGTCAATGTCATCAGGCCGGCATTGACAAAACCTACCAGCATAACCGTTGTGGTGCTGCTGCTCTGTACCAGCATTGTTGTAACCATACCGGTTAAAACCGCCATCAGCGGCTTAGTGGTAAGAAACTCCAAAATCTTGCGCAAGCGGGCTCCAGCCGCTTGCTGCATACCTGAAGCCATTAAAGTCATCCCATAAATAAAAAGCCCAAGACCGCCAAGTAGTTCAATTATTAAACTCCAAGCCATATATCCTCCCGTTTTACGACCTATGCGTCAGTTTTTGTTTTGTTTTAGAATAATATGACGCATTCATTATAACGAAAAAATACCGGCTTTTCAATCTGGGCAAAAGAAAGCCGTAAAAACAAAAATGCGTGGATTCCACGCATTTAAACTAAAGGATGATGGCAATGAGGCCACCACTGCCTTCATTTATGATTTTCTCTAAAGTTTCTTGTAATTTCTCTTGGGCGTTAGGGGGCATATTTTCTAGTTTGCTGGTAATTCCATCCCTTACAACAGCATGGAGTGATTTGCCAAAGATATCCGATTGCCAAATTTTATCAGGATTTTCTTCAAATTCACCCATTATGTAATTTGCAAGTTCCTCGCTTTGTTTTTCTGTCCCCACTATGGGGGCAAATTCAGATTTCACATCTACACGTACTATGTGCAGTGATGGTGCACTGGCCCGGAGGCGGACACCAAATCGGCCTCCCTGGCGAATAATTTCCGGCTCTTCCAATGTCATTTCATCAAGCTGTGGCGGTACAATGCCATAACCGCTTTCCCTTACTTGTGCCAGTGCGTCGGAAACTTTATCATATTCGCGTTTGGCTGTCACACTTTCTTTCAAAATCCTGAGCAAATCAGCCTGATCTTCAACCTCAACGCCACAGATTTCAGAAATAATTTGTTCAAAAAGTGCCTCTGGAGCTTGAATGTCAATGACTGCTCTACCAGTGCCCAAATCCATCTCTTTAAGTACAATATTTTCAACGATTTCCTCAATGCTCAATTTTTCTACCATGCCGTCAACATCACGCAGGCGTGTCACGTCCACTACACTGTTGCGGATTATTTCATTGAATTTATTGCGCAGCCAATGCTCCTGCTCCAGTACTTCGACCCAGCTGGGCAGGTTGATATTAACTTCGCGTACCGGAAACTCATAAAGCACTTCCTGGAAAATAACATTAATATCTTCTTCCTCCAGCTGCTGAGCATTAAAGGGAATAACGGGCACATTGTACATCTCACTCATCTGTTCCTTTAATGCCAAAGCTTCCTGTGAGTATGGACGGGTGGAATTTAACAGTACCACAAACGGTTTACCCAGTTCCTTCAGCTCATTAATAACCCGTTCTTCAGCGTCTAAATAATCAGTGCGAGGAATATCGGTAATGCTTCCGTCCGTGGTAACGACAAGACCAATGGTGGAGTGGTCGGCAATAACTTTTCTGGTACCAATTTCAGCAGCTTCTTCAAAGGGAATATCATAGTCAAACCATGGTGTTGTTACCATTCTGGGCGAGCCATCATCTTCATAACCCAGCGCACCCGGTACTGTATAGCCGACACAATCCACCAGGCGAACACGCATTGATATATTGTCCCGTACTTTTATTTCTATTGCTTCATCCGGAATAAATTTTGGTTCCGTTGTCATAATGGACCGCCCGCCGCTGCTTTGCGGCAGCTCATCGCGTGCCCTTTCCTGGTCCTTAGGATCAGCTATATTGGGGATAACAATCAATTCCATAAATTTTTTTATAAAAGTTGATTTACCGGTTCGCACAGGGCCAACAACGCCCAAATAAATATCTCCGCCCGTTCTTTCAACGATGTGTTGAATTAAGTCAATTTTCATCAATTTCTCTCCCTCCTTTTATCAGGCTCTGTCATGAAAATAAACGCAATATCCCTCCCCTGTTAAACTTTCTCAGTGATAATTTTCCATTACAAAAATAAATGCAATTTAACATTATATTTATATGAGGACGTCCACCGAATATTACCACAGAAAAAGAAATTAGAGCAAAAAAAACACTCCCTATTGGAGTGTATGTTACCAAGCCTGGAAATTTGCCGAAACAATCTGTTCCATTTCAAATTTTTTTTCCCGTGACAATAGATCCACCACAGCCTGATGAGGATCTTTGCCGTTAAATAGAACCTGAAAAACTTGTTCTGTGATCGGGACTTCTACCTGATAACGCTGAGCCAGCTGCCAGGTGGCACGCGTTGTACGTACTCCTTCAGCCACCATCCGCATACTTTTTACAACATCAGCCAGTTTGCGTCCTTTGCCTATTTCAATGCCCAGTCTGCGGTTACGGCTGTGTTCCGATGCGCAGGTAACCATTAAATCACCAATACCGGACAAGCCACAAAAAGTCAATGCTTGGGCTCCCATACGGATACCTAGGCGTGTTATTTCTGTTAGACCTCTTGTTATCAAAGCGGCTTTTGTGTTATCTCCATACCCTAAGCCATCTGAAATACCTGCCGCCACCGCTATCACATTTTTAAGTGCTCCCCCCAATTCAACGCCTACAAGATCCGGATTTGTATAAACGCGAAAACGGTGAGTCATGAAAAGTTCCTGAATTGCTTCTGCCACACTTCTGTTGCGGGACGATATTACAGAAGCTGAAGGAACAAGCCGGCCCACTTCCTCAGCATGGTTGGGACCTGATAAAACAGCCGGAATACAGTCTGGTATTTCTTGCTCTATCACTTCAGACATCCGGGAAAATGTATCTTCTTCTATCCCCTTAGCACAGCTGACAATAATAGGCTTGCAATTAAGAAGAGGTTTAATCTGCTTGGCAATTGAACGCATAGTGTGCGAAGGCACCACCAGTACAAGGACATTTTTATCTTGCACAGCCTCTTTTAAATCAGATGTTATTTTAACATTTTCAGGGAGAAATACGCCGGGTAAATAATCGGCATTTTCTCTGCTGGTACTAATTTGCTGACAAAGTTCAGGGCGACGCACCCAAAGTGTAACTTGCTTACAGTTTTCTGACAATACGCGCGTCAAGGCAGTCCCCCAACTGCCGGCACCGATAACAGCTACTTCATCCATGTCACTTTCCCTCATCTCCCAAATCTACTTTCATACCTAATTTGTTTTCTGTACCCCGCAGCAGGCGATCAATATTTTGCCTATGCCGCCAAACAGCCATTAAGGCCATAACTACACCAAAAATAATGTGGGTAGCAGGCATTTTTAAGATTAACATCGTTATTGGTATAGAAAGGGCACCAATAATTGATCCCAATGAAACATAACGCGTAACGGCAATTATTATTAACCCCACAACCACGGCAACCAGCACAACTGCCGGAACCAAGCCGCAGAAAACACCTATGGTTGTAGCAATGCCCCTGCCGCCGCGAAAGCCAAAAAAGAGCGGCCAATTATGACCAATTACAACAGCCACCCCAGCCAGTAGATGGATAAAGCTAACATCAGACAAATACTTGGCAATTGTTACGGCCACTATACCCTTACCAACGTCAAGAAGCAAAACAACCAGCGCCGGTATTGTTCCCAGCGTTCTTTGAATATTAGTTGTTCCGGCATTGCCGCTGCCGTACTGACGGATATCAATACCTTTTAGCAATTTTCCCGTCAAATAACCAAATGAAATTGAGCCGAGCAAATAAGAAGCAATAATGGCGATGACTGCTTTCAACTACATATCTCCCCCTTTACCCCGCTTTCTCACTACTAAGCGAATGGGGGTCCCTTCAAAACCATATGTTTCACGCAACTTGTTTTCTAAAAAACGCAAATAGGAAAAATGGGCTAGTTCAGGATCGTTTACAAAAACTGCAAATGTAGGTGGTTTTACTCTTATTTGTGTTAAATAATAGATCTTTAATTGTTTTCCTTTTTTGGTAGGCGGAGGCGTCACAGCCGTGGCATCTGCCACCAATTCATTTAATTGTGAAGTTTTAATGCGCATTGCATGCTGCTGTGCCACATAAGCTATTAGTTGGTAAAGCCTATGTATTCGCTGTCCTGTCAAAGCAGAGATAAAAATAATGGGAGCATAGCTTAGAAAGGCCAGCTGCTGGCGAATATTTTCGCGATAAAGATCCATTGTTTTTTCGTCTTTTTTTACCTTGTCCCATTTATTCACAACAATAATAATGCCTCTGCCGGCTTCATGAGCAATGCCGGCAATCCGTTTATCCTGTTCGGTTACATCTTCAGTCGCATCTAAAACCATTAGCACCACATCAGCATCTTCCACTGCGCGAACAGCGCGCAAAACCGCATAATACTCCACTGCCTCGTCAATTTTACTGCGGCGCCGAATCCCGGCGGTATCAACAAAAAGATATTTTTGCTCCTCCCGTTCAATTAAAAGATCTATGGCATCGCGAGTTGTGCCGGGAATGTCGCTAACTATAACTCTTTCCGTCCCGGCTATTTTATTTAGCAGGGAAGATTTGCCCACATTGGGCCGGCCGATAATGGCCACGCGCAATAAATCTTCTTCATCCACAGGCTTTTCCCCTGCCGGTAGCAGCTCGATTATTTTATCCAATAAATCCCCTGTGCCCAAGCCGTGAGCAGCAGAAACCACCTGCGGTTCACCTAAGCCCAAGGCATAAAATTCAGCCACAGCCGCCTCCGTCTTGCCGCCTTCTCCTTTATTTGCAACTAGCAGCACCGGCAAATCTTTACGGCGCAGCATTTCTGCCACCTCATAATCTAAGGGAAGCAGGCCGCTTTTAAGATCTACCATCAACAGGATCAGATTAGCTTCCTCTATCGCCAACTGTACCTGGCGGTATATTTCCTTGGAAATAGTATCCTCTTCAAATGTCAGCCCGCCGGTATCGATCAACCAAAATTCTCTTCCTGTCCATTCTACCCGTCCATAAAGACGATCACGGGTAACCCCCGGTGTACTCTCTTCAATGGCAACTCTTTTTTGCACCAACCGATTAAACAAAGTGGATTTTCCCACATTAGGGCGGCCCACAATGGCAACAACAGGCAAAGACATAAAGTCACCTCATTTCATTCCCAACAAAGCTGTTAAAAAACTTTTTAAATCTTTTACTATGCAAATCTCTTTCTTAATGGCAGCGGCCAGCTCTTCTGTGGTATGGCCATCAAGAAAGAGCTCTTTTCCTTCTTTTAGCATTACTGCCGGAAGATACAGGGTGCCTCGGATTTTATCGGCAGCAGAAATTAAATCATTATAAGTTAACAAACCTGCCACAGTCACTCCACCGCCAAAAAATTTGTTTGGCACAGGCACTAAATTTAGCTGCAAATTCTCTATTTGCTGCAGACGTTCAACTATCGGCTGCAAATAAAAGGCAGCGGAAACACCGGTTGCAATGGTGGCTGTTGTGGGTTTTGGCAGCTTGGATGGTAATTGCTTCTGCAAATCATCCCAATCATCTAAAAGCAATCGTACTAATCCTACACCATTTTCTAACTGCTGATAACCTTCATAAGCTTCTGCATCCGGCGGCATGATTCCCGCCATACAATAAAACTCATCAGCCGCAAAAACAAAGCGAGTTTGCTGCTTCTTCAGGCAATATTCCTGCCACTTATTAATTTGTGCCAACACTTGCTGCGCATGCAGTTTATCACTTGTTGACAGCGGATATAATCCTTCCCGGTGACCGGTTAATCCCACAGGTACCACAGCCAGTGTTATTACAGATGGATAAAGTGCAAATAAATCGCCTATGGTCTGATCAAGTGCGGCACCATCATTTAACCCCGGACAAAGGACTACTTGCGTATGAAATTGAATACCCGCCTGCGCCAGATCTTTTAAAATAGATAATAACTTTCCTGCCCGCTGGTTCTGCATTAATTCGGCGCGTAATTTGGGATCTGTGGCATGTACGGAAACATAGAGAGGACTAAGATGCAGCTGCCTTATACGCTGTAAGTCTTTTTCCTGTAAATTGGTCAACGAAATGTAGCTGCCGGTTAGAAAAGATAAACGATAATCGTCATCTTTTATATAAAGGGTTTCCCGCATCTTGGGAGGCATTTGATCCACAAAACAAAAAATACATTTATTTTGGCATCTGCGCAGCTTATCAAGAGTCGGTGAAGCAAAAACTATCCCCAAAGATTCATCATAATCTTTTTCAATCTCGTACTCCACCAGTTCGCCGTTTTGATGCATAATTGTTAGCAATAATTGCTCGCTGCTTTCAGCAAGCTGCCAGTCTAAAATATCAGTCAGTTCTTTGCCATCAATGGCAACAACTAAATCGCCACCGCCTATCCCCAATTCTTCAGCAATAGAATTAGGTACAACCCTTTCCACAAGCTTACCCTGTACCATTTCGCACCTACTTTTTTCTATACTTTTATCATTATCCTATATAGCAGGAGAATCTGTCAAATACCATGTAAAAATAC
>ERZ773359.3072-NODE-3072-length-19844-cov-6.686139_pt1 | contig 19844 bp, 12 predicted proteins | sample MGYA00374955_ERZ773359 | MGnify/ENA primary metagenome ERZ773359 (study PRJEB29098, sample SAMN04486028) | biogas fermenter metagenome | study: EMG produced TPA metagenomics assembly of the Biogas fermentation microbial communities from Germany - Plant 4 DNA1...
TTGAGTGGCGAGGGCTTCTTTCAGCCCTCCGGCTCGGCAGACATGCCGGGCGCACGAGATAAGAAGAAGATCACCTTGTCAAATCCAAGACTGACGGAATGACACGAAAAGTGGGGCTTGCTTCCAGACGACTATCCTGATATGTTGAGAAACACAACCATACTCACCATTCAGGGTTCAAAGGAGTGACCTAGCATGGCTCAGAAGAAGTACGAGTGCACAGTCTGCGGTTATATTTACGATCCGGCAAAAGGCGATCCTGACAACAACATAGCACCAGGCACCTCATTTGATGACCTTCCCGACGATTGGGTCTGCCCCGAGTGCGGTGCGGACAAAGACGCCTTCGAACCCGTTGACTAAGTTTGCAAGTTGAGCGTTTTTATCTGATCGACCTTCTCGGCTCTACATGGGCGACGAAGGTCGATCATATGCGTCAACGATGATCGGCCAAGTCCATCCGAGATCCTGACTCCCGCGTCCTGGCTTATTCATAGACCAACCCAGCAGGGTTGAAAAAGCTCGGATCGCGTCGATCCATTTGCGATCATCAGACAGGATTGACGAAAAGCCTTACCACATGTGTACGAAACCGGCTGTCCGATAGAGATATCGCCGCCGATAGCACGGCGCCAAAGCGCCTTGTCTGTCGCCTGAACGATTCGGCGGGATCGCACCGTCCATAGTGCTTCATGGAGGATGGTCATGCAAAGAGTCGATCCGATCAAGATCACTGAGGGAGTCCATTGGGTGGGTGCCCTGGACCCGGATCTGCGGGTCTTTGACGTGATCATGGAAACGCGCTGGGGAACCACCTACAACTCATACATTGTCGAAGGAAGTCAAAAGCGAGCATTGATCGAGGGTGTCAAGGATGTCTTCGGCGATTCCCATCTGGACACCGTACGGCAAGTCATAGATCCAGCCAGTATTGACTACATCGTAATCAACCATGCCGAACCCGACCACTCGGGATCATTGAGAGACTTGCTCACACACACGGTCAATGCCACGGTTCTCTGTTCACGTCCCGCCGCTACATTTTTGAAGGATATCCTAAACGTCGACTTCCCCTGTCGGGTCGTCCGTGACGGGGAGGCTGTCGACCTGGGCGGTAAGAGTCTGCGATTCATCTCCGCTCCGTTCCTTCATTGGCCGGACTCAATGTTCACCTATCTGCCCGAAGACCGGATTCTGTTCCCGGGAGATGTGTTCGGCTGCCATTTCTGCGATCCGCGTGTCTTCAACGATCTCGTCACGACGGATCTGATACCTGCTCAAGAGTACTACTTCCAGATGATCATGAGCCCATTTGCCCCCTATATGGTCGAGGCTGTTAGAAAGATTCAAGATCTTCCCATCGACATTATCTGTCCGGCACACGGCCCCATTCTTCGCCAGGACCCTTGGGAGACGGTTTCCCGCTTCGAAAACTGGGCGAAAGCCTGTTTGTATGACAACGATCCCAAGAAGGTGTTCATCGGCTATGTGTCAGCCTATGGCAACACGGGCAAAATTGCCGAAGTTCTGGCAGCAGAGATTCGGAGTTCAGGTTTGGACGTCACCCTGATGGAGGTCTCTCAGAGTCCACTGGCCGACGTGGTCGCTGAGATCGATCGCTGTGATGCCCTTCTTTTGGGCTCTCCCACCATCAACCGCGACGCCCTCAAACCTGTGTGGGATGTGTTGGCCAGCATATCCGCCCCGAAGAACAAAGCCAAGTTGGCGGGAGCCTTCGGTTCCTACGGATGGAGCGGGGAGGCAGTGGGTATGATCACCGACAGGTTCAAAAGCCTGGGCCTGCAGGTGGTAGAGCCCGGCTTTCGCACCAAATTCGTCCCCGATGCCTCAGCCTTGGCTGAAGCCGCAGAATACGGACGGTTGTTTGCCGAGACGGTCATAAAGGCCGCGGCTAAAAAGGGCTGATAAAAAGGCACTGATGAGATATAGGCCGGGTACCGGGTGCTAACGGAGCACTTCCGGTCCCGGCCTGTTTACTAAACTTGCGCCCATACATGTTTGTAGTAATCCCTGACTCGGCCTTTGCAGTCAGCCAACTGCTCAGCCGCTTCCTTCTGACCCGCCAAGTATCTCAGCATCAAACGTCCTTCTTCGGCGCAGAGCTCGTCGTGTTTAGGCAATACCTCACGCAACAAAAACTGCGCATACTTGACCAAACGGAACGGACCGCAGGCGCGAGGATGCGATCCCGGCAATGCTTCCACGGCCACGGAATAAAGCCCCTTGATATTGGCAATCAAATCAGACAGATCCGTGGAGGGAGAGAACACGATGGAGTAATACCATCCAAAAAGCTCCCCTCTTTCGCAACCGTGAGCATCGCTGGCTCCGACTATGGGAATCTCGCGTCCGCGGACGCGCTCTTCGTAGTATCGCGCCACTTGAAGTATGTTCGACTCCACCTGATGACGATGGAAACCGCCGATCACCTCGTAGGCATCAAAAGGCTGCCGCTCAAACAGCAAGGTGGTTAGAGCCTCAGGCAGGTCATACCGATGCCCGGTAAACCAATAGGGATGACAAAAAATACCCAGGCCGCCTCCCGCTCGAATCTGTTCAAATGACCAGACACAGGCCGCATACTGATACCGATACGGCTGGGGTATATCAACCAAAGAATCGGCCAACTCGGCGACTTCCCTCTGAAAGGCATCGCTCGAAAACAGATCGTTTACGCTGAAGCGCCCTCCGAAGTTCACGATGTGGACTTTGGTCTTGGGCGGGTGTACTTCCTCACCCGGAAAGATGCGAAGATCGATCTGCGTTTCCGCAAAGGCCTGGGCGGCCTCCAACGAAGGCTGATACCGATGGTGATCGGTGACGGCCATGAAATCCAAGCCTATTCGACGGGCCGCACCGGCCACATATCCCGGGGATTCCCGACCGTCTGATCGATCACTGTGAATATGAAAATCCCCTTTGAAGGGATAGCGACCAAACAGATCCTCATCCAATGCATAGATGCGAAACTCACCGACAGGCGTACGCGTCTCACCCGAGACTCGCTCGATCCATATCACGTGTTCCTGTTCATTCTCGCAGCGCACAGGGATGCGCAAGGCATCGTCCTGCGCTCGCAGTTGCAGATGTATAGCTCGCTGATCATTCACCGGAGTCAAAAAGCCCTCAGCAGGAAAGAGACTGACCTCGTATTGCGCTTCAGGATCGAAACGACTGTGCTCATACAATCCCCGAACGGTGATATCCACAGGCCTGTTAACTGGAACGATCTTCGGAAACACGTCATAGAAAAGCGACAAGTCTCTGCTCCTCTCTGACCTTGTCCACCGGCGGGTCCGCTTTCACCCTCTGTTACTCGTCGGGCGCTTTGGCAAACCTAGTGGTTAAGGTTCCGATCTTTTCAATCACCACATCGGTGGTGTCACCCGGTTTCAACGCTATCCGCCTGGCTATGCCTACGCCTGCCGGAGTTCCCGTAGCGATGATGTCGCCTGGTTCCAAAGTCATGATCTGAGAGGCATACCACACGATATCTGCTACCGGACACAGCATATCTGCCGTGGAAGCTGACTGCATCAGCTCACCGTTGAGATACAACTGCAGTGTGAGATCCTGAGGATCCGGGATCTCATCCCTGGTCACCAGCCACGGACCCATGGGCGCGCTTCCGTTGATCCACTTCCCGGCCAGCCAATCGAAAAACGGCGTGTTACCTCGCTTGTCTTCGCGGGAATCAACTCGGAGTCTTCGCTCTGACAAATCATTGAACGCCGAATAACCGGCCACCGCCTCCATAGCGGCCTCTCGGCTGGGCGCCTGATACAGATAATCCCCGATGACAACGGCGAGTTCCGCTTCGTAATCCAGATGCTGGATCGTCGGCGGCAAATACACGGTCGCTCGGTGCGGACGCAGAGAAGTGGTCGGGGGCTTCATGAAAAGCTGCGGACGCGGTTCACCAACAGACTCGTGCCGGCCCGTCTCGCGCATGTGCTCCAGGTAGTTGGCGGCTACGCACAGCAGTTTCGGAGGATGAGAAACCGGAGGAAGCAATTCTGCCTCAGTAACCGACAAGTTCTCAACGGTTCTGGATCCAGAGAGCAGTTTATCTCGATCTGAGAAGTCAGTCGCCCAATACTCATGTGAGGTCAAAGCCTTCACAGCGATTTGTTGACCCTCAGAGTCAAGAATCCCCAAATGCTCGTTCCCCTCCCACAGCAGACAAGCAATGCGCATCCACTACTCACCCTTTCCAAGGTCGAAGACCTTCAGAAGTCATTGTATCACACCGCTTCGCGAGCTGCCATGACGCCAGTACCCCTCCAAAAGCGGCGATATGTTGACCGAAGGCCCACCGTAGGGGTATCCTAAAGCCGAACGGAGGAGCTGATTTGACCGTTAACCCCTACAGCGTTCAGATTCGGGTTCGCTACGCCGAAACGGATCAAATGGGTGTGGTGCACCACTCTGTTTACCCGATCTGGTTCGAGGCTGCCAGAAGCGCATTTTTCAGGGACCACAACCTTCCGTACGCTACGTTCGAAGAGGACGGGATCTTTCTCATGGTCACCCACCTGGAGTGCCGATTCTTGCGCCCGGCGTATTACGATCAGTTAGTAGAAGTCGCCGTCTTGCCCCGTTATCTGACCCCAGCGCGATGCCAAATCGAGTATGTGGTATGTAACGAAGATGCCGAGACAGTATCCACCGGACTCACCCGACACGCCTTTGTCAATCGAGATGGCCGACCGATCAATCTTAAAAAGACTCGGTTTTGGCAACCACTCTCTGCGCTGATACCCTGTCAACAACAATCCAAATCCAATTCGTAGCGAGGATCTGGCGACGAAAGCAAGGAGGTTGTGTCTGTCGCGCCTCATCACCGTGCTCGACGTCTGTCTGTTGACCGGACCGCGAGACAACTCCAGGGCAAGATGTCATTAGGAGGCAGCACGTATGTCAAAACAGACATTTTACGAAAGGCTCCAAGAGCAACTCGAGGAATTGATCAGCGCCGAAACCGACTGGCTCGCCAACCTGGCCAATGCGGCGGCTTTGCTCTATCATGAACTGACTGACGTCAACTGGGTTGGGTTTTATCTCTTGCAAGGAAAGGAGCTGGTCTTGGGGCCTTTTCAGGGCAGGCCCGCCTGCGTGCGTATTCCGCTCGGCAAGGGAGTCTGTGGGAATGCCGCCCAAAAGCGCAGTACCATCGTCGTCCCGGATGTGCACGAATTTCCCGGACATATCGCTTGTGACCCGGCCTCTCGTTCCGAGCTGGTCGTACCGTGGATCTCAGGCGATACGCTCATCGGTGTGCTCGATCTGGACAGCCCTATGCTGGCACGCTTTGACTCCGAGGATGCTAAGGGTCTGGAGCGCATGATACCTGTCCTGAACCGCTATGCCATACCAAGAAGGTGACTTCCATGACCTATGACGTCATAATCGTGGGAGCCGGACCGGCTGCCATTTACGCGGCCTATGAGCTTTCGTTGCTCAAGCCTCAGTTGAATATAGTGATTCTTGAGAAAGGACGTTCTCTGGAAAAGCGCCATTGTCCCATGCGTGACGGCAAGATCAATAAATGCCCTCCGGCCAGCGACGGAAAAGAGCATCCGGGTTGCATTCCCGCCTGCTCGATCACTGCGGGCTGGGGCGGCGCCGGTGCCTACAGTGACGGGAAATTCAACCTCACTACGCAGTTTGGAGGCTGGCTCCAGGAGTATATGGCACCGTCAAAACTGATGCGGCTCATCGAATACGTTGATCGCATCAACCTGGATCATGGCGCCACCACATCCACCACCAACCCTGACACCCCGCAGGTCGCGTCCATTGAGCGCCGCGCGGCCTCCGCCGGACTCAAGCTTCTTAAGGCACGCATCCGGCATCTGGGTACTGAAGAAAACCTAAAAATCCTGCAGAACCTGTATGACACCCTCAAACAACGGGTGGAGATCCGCTTTCAGACACCCGTTCAAGACATACTGATCGAAAAAAGAACGCAGGGAAGTCGGATCAGAGGTGTCTTGTTAGAGAACGGACAGGAGCTTTGGGCGGATAGGGTCATCTTGGCTCCCGGTCGTGACGGCGCTGAATGGTTGTCGGATGTGCTCAAATCCCACGGATTGACCATGATCAGCAATCAAGTGGATATCGGCGCCCGGATCGAAACCACCAACCTGATCATGCATGAGATTAACGAACACCTCTACGAGGCCAAATTCATCTTCAACTCCTCGGTCGGCACAAGGGTTCGCACTTTCTGCTCTAACCCGAGCGGTCATGTGGTGATCGAAAACCACGGAGGGGTCATGACAGCCAACGGACACGCCTTCCATGATCCCAATCTGGGGAGCCAGAATACGAACTTCGCTCTCCTGGTGTCCCACGTCTTCACCGAACCCTTCGATAAACCTATCGAATATGCCAAAGAGATCAGTCGCAGGGCCAATGATCTGTCCAACGGGTCGGTGATCGTTCAAAAATACGGTGATATCATGCGCAGTCGTCGTTCGACTGTAAAGAGAATCCAGGAAGGATTCGTAGAGCCAACACTCAAGGAAGCGGTCCCGGGCGATTTGGGCCTGGTGCTTCCCTACAACACTATGAAAGCGATCCTGGAGATGATACAGGCACTGGACCATGTCACCCCAGGCCTCGCTTCGGAACACACTCTCTTGTACGGTGTGGAAGCCAAACTCTACAGTGCCCGACCGCGCCTGACTCCCAACTTCGAGACAGCTATCAGCGGGCTCTTTGCCATCGGTGACGGAGCCGGCATCACACGCAGTCTGGCTCAGGCTTCGGCTTCCGGCGTTCACGTCGCCCGATATATTTGTGCGACAGAATAGAAGACGGGGTGCTCGGCCCCGAGAGGCCATGCACCCCGTTTTTCACTTCACCCGCTTCTTTTACTCCGCCAGCTTTTTCAAGATCCGCTCTCGCAGTATGTCCGCTAACGTCGGGCTACCGATCTCCTGCAGCTCGTAGCGCACGCGCACATGAGGCTTGGCCAATTTGAGGACCCTTCCCAGATCGATCGGCGTACCGATCACGGCCACGTCAGCGGGCGTGTTGTTGATGCTTTGCTCCAACTCCCGAATCTGTTGAGCACCGTAGCCCATAGCCGGCAACACATCCGCCAGATGGGGGTATGCGGCAAAAGTGCTCTGCAAAGAGCCTACGGCATAGGGCCGCGGATCAATCAACTCCGCCTGCGCGTTGCGGGCGGCAATGACGCCAGCTCCATAGCCCATGCCGCCGTGGGTTAGCGTCGGACCGTCTTCTACCACGACCACCTTCTTACCCCGGATGGCTTCAGGATTGTCTACGGTAATGGGAGAGGCTGCCTCAATGATGACTGCCTCAGGATTCGTGCGGCTAGCCGTCTGCCGTACCGCGGCGATCTGATCGGGAGTGGCTGAGTCTACTTTGTTGATGACGATCACATCCGCCATACGCAGGTTTGTCTCGCCGGGATGATAGGAAGTCTCATGTCCCGCGCGGTGCGGATCAACCACAGTGATCATCAAATCTGAGTGGTAAAACGGAAAGTCGTTGTTTCCCCCGTCCCACAAGATACAATCAGCCTCAGCTTGAGCTTGCTCCAGAATCGCCGCGTAATCAACGCCGGCATAGACCACATTACCTCTGTCGATATGCGGTTCGTACTCTTCGCGCTCTTCTATCGTGCAGTTGTGTTTGTCCAAGTCTTCATAGGAGGCAAAACGCTGCACGATCTGCTCCTCGAGTCGGCCATAGGGCATGGGGTGACGGATTACCACTACTTTGAGGCCTTGCTTGGTGAGATACTCCGCCACTCGGCGAGTCGTCTGGCTCTTGCCGGCACCGGTTCGCACGGCGGTCACGGCGATGACGGGAACCTTGGCTTTGAGCATCGTGCTTTTGGGACCCAGCAAACGAAAATCAGCTCCGCAGGCCATAGCCTCCGAGGCGAGATGCATGACAGTAGCATGGGAAACGTCACTGTATGCGAAGACTACCTCGTCGACCTGTTCCCGCCGGATAATATCAGCCATCTCCGATTCCGGTATAATCGGGATGCCTTCCGGATAGCCCTCTCCGGCCAAGACCGCCGGATACGAACGCCCGGCGATATCCGGGATCTGCGTGGCAGTGAAGGCCACCACCTTGTACCGCGGATTATCGCGATAGACCACATTGAAGTTATGAAAGTCCCGGCCGGCGGCTCCGAGGATCAGCACCCGAATGGGGCTCGGCGCGTCGGCATTACTGCTGCGTACTTCTGTCATTGCAGACCATCTCCACTCGTTCTTTCCGGACTTATCGCATCATACCTAGATTAGGAGCCTTGCTCCTGCTGAGATTACTCGGTCACCGGGCCCAAACCCTGTCGCGAAGCGCGGATTCAGGTCATGATATCGTATTTTTCCACCGTAACTTGCGCCAGAACCGGCTCATTGGCCAGGTACCGGCGAATGTTGTCCACCGCCATACGTCCCATGTCGACATAACGATCGATCGTCGGCCCAGCCTGATGCGGGAAAAGCAACAGTCGCTCGAGTCCCCGGAACGGAGAATCCGCAGGCAGTGGTTCCTTTTCATACACATCCAAAGCGACCCACAGTCGACCCGCCCGGAGCTCTTCCACCAAGTCGTCTTCGTTGATCAGGGCCGCTCGGGCCGTGTTCACCAAGACTCCGTCATCCGGCAACAGACGCAGCATCTCTTTGTTCACTATACCCGTTGTCTCTTCCGTACGGGCCGCATGCAACGAGATGATGTCGCAGGTCTCAAACAGAGTGCGCACCTGCTCAACGCGCTCCACACCGAGAGCGGCAAAAAAATCTTCGGGTACATACGGATCGTACGCTTTTATCGTCACGTTAAACGGCTTCAACAAATGGACCAGTTCGCGGGCGATGGCTCCAAAGCCCAAAAGACCTACGCGGCGCTCAAAGAGGCTGTGAGGCCACGGCACACCCCGGCGATAGCCGCCCCGGTTGTGCAACTCCTCCTGAATGGGGCGCACACGCCGCAGACAAGCCAGAATCATCATCAATGAAGCCTCAGCTATCGTCCGACTTATGGACGAACCCCAATTGGTCACCAACACGCCTTGTTCAAACAACTCGCGGGGGATGACACCGCGCACCCCTCCGGTAACGTGGCAGATGTATCTGAGCTTACCTCGCTGAGCCAGATCAGCGGGCAACATGGGCGTGCCCCACCCTGTCAGCAGAATTTCGGCCTCATACAGCTCCGCCAAATACTCGGGATCGCTTGTCTGCCCCGGCGACGGCTTCGGTATGGCCCGGTAATCAACCAGGCTGCGCAACTCATCCAATAGCGGAGGAGGAAACATGGCCGCGAATCGCTCCTCGCCGGGGTAGAACACATTCAACAAACGCATACGACATACACCTCCTCAAAAGCACCACCGACGGTGCAGTCCCGCCGGATCGCTTTGGCGGGGATGGGATGATCGGCGGAGATTCTTCGTTAACCCCGGGGGTTGCATACAAGACGCAGGAGTGCATTTAGACACCCCTGCTCATCTTCCGCACACCTGTTAAGATATCACACACCGGAGCACCATAGCGATCCCCTGAGCAGTGTTTCCATGAAAATATCGCCGATCGGCCGTCTTTCCATCCGCTCGGGCGTTGAGAATCTCAGTCGCCCAAACCCAAGCACTTCAGCTTAGTTGAGCCGATCTCCGTATCTTACACGTGATCGACCTTCCCGAACCGGAAACGGTCGGGAGGGTCGATCACACTAAGGCTCATTGTGTTTCTTAATCGTTTTTCACCTTGAAGACACGAGCGATACCGCCCTGACCCGTGCGCTGATCGAGCACGCACAACAGGCTACCGTCCGGGCTTACGGCAATGCCCGAAGTCTCCGTCTGCATCTGGAAATCAGCCGGACGCCATGTCTTTTCTATCGTTCCGTCAGATCTCAAAATGCTTACCGCTACATCATAGCGTCCGTAGTGAGCCACGTAAATCCGGCCTGAGCCGTCAGCGACCACGTGGTACGGATCACCGATCGTCTCGTTCAAAACCTTGACCTGTCCCTCGGCCGCGGTGATCAAGTAGACACCGCTGCTGCCAAAGGAACCTACCAGCAGATCGCCGTCGGGACTTATCCCCGGTTGCCTCAGATCTTTGCCGATACTGACATGGCCGTTTGTTCCCCATTCCGTGACGGGCACCAACTTGCCGTCCTCCAAGCGAAACTTGTAGACGCCTCCGCGACCTTGGCGATCGGTAACATACACTTCTCCTGCGGGTGAAACGGCAACGCCTTCGGGAGCCACTACCCCGTAACTCGACAGATCATACGAAGCCTTCAGCTGAAGATCCGCCGAGTAAACAGCCAGAAACGGTTCCGTCAAAGGAGCCCAGACATCGCCCTGGGAGTCGACCCAGACTGCCTTACCATAGGCTCCGGGATGTACTTGCGTGAGGTCAGCTGTGGCGACCACCTTCTGCGAAGCGATGTCGATCTTCACCAGCCAGCGATCCTGTATACCGGCGCCGTACAGGCTTTTCAAATCAGGCGAAAGGCTCAGCCCCCGAGCGCTCCTTGAGGGCGATGACACAATCCCACTAGCGATGAGTTCCAGATCGGCAGCCAAGGTCGAAAAAGCGAACAGACACCAAATGCAACTGACGACAAGCATGATTCGGGCTGTCAACTTCCTTTTCTCACGGCACCACATGGGCTCATACCAGCCTTTCATTTCTTGTTTTTCAGGACGTTCCTCGGATCGCGAAGGTACTCTTTTTCCAATGAATTCTTCCTGCCCTGACATCATCCTTTCGGACAACCGCGAAAGACTACAACTCGATACGTATGAGACCGTCCTCATACGTCCAAGTCCGCAAGCGTCGGCCGTTGGCGGTGACACTGACCGGTTGAACGGCGGCGCTCAACTGCAATACACCAGCGCCGGCTTCTTCGTCTATCTGCAGCTCAAGATACAGGCCATCTTCAGATGCGTGCCATGTCACGGCACAGTCTATCGGCGCATCAGCGTGCATCAATGGGCGGCCATCTCGGTCAATCCGCCGTCCGCCGATGACCATGAATCCTTCCGTTGCCTTGTCTTGCCAGATGGCCAATGCTGTGGCATCGGCGACGTAATCCTCCACGGAGAGAAGCGATGCCTCATCATCCCTAAAGACGACGGAATAGAGGCGCTCCAACCCTTCCACAGTAACGCCGTGACCGTTAGTGACCTCTAAAGACCGTGTGACCGGCGGCTCTTTTTCCGCCTCAGCTATGGGGCGGGGAATCAATACGGTCAAGAAGCGGCCTATTCCCGCATCGGAACGAGTCCGGGCAGTCAAATGCCACTGATTGGGCTTATGAGCATCGCGATCCTCCGGAGGAACGGTAAACTGATCGGTCAGATCAAAATCCAGCCTTTCGGGGGCGACAAAGCTTACCCACATCTCAGCCGTTTCCCCGGGGACGCGCACCCGATTCTCTTCGGAGTACACTTCCATTTGGTCCCAAGAATGAAGCAACCAGTCGTAGGTCGTGTTTGACCGTCCGGACTCCAGCTGATCATAGATGACAATGAGATTCGGCTTTATAAACCACAAATGCCGCAAGAATCGCCGCAAACGTCCTTGATAGGCTTGCGTCGCATCCCCGAGGACGTAGTCGAATTGGGATCCGAGACTGGCGGTCACGATCTCACCTTTAGCCTCAATGCTTTGCACGCCCTGACCCTGACCGTCGATCAATATAGTGTTTTTGGATTTACTCTCCCAGGTCCATGTCCTGTGGTGCGGACTGCCATACCAGGGATAATACCCGGAGGATATCGCCAGAGGCGAGCCGTAGGCTTCGATAATGAAACTGTTTTGCTCAGCGTGACTGTGATTGTGTGATCCGTAGGGACTGCTCTTAAACTTAACGTGGACGTTGTTGTCCCAATCAAGCATATCGACGTTCATCAGCACCCAACCGACATCCCTAAACCACCGTGACTGCGGGAAATCATCGGGCAATGCGGGCTCAACGTATTCGTCAGTGGACTCCGGCGCTTTTACATACCCGATGAAGGTGTTTGTCGGTAGGATCGGCATGCGTCCCGTTCCGGAGATCTCTGCGGCATACCACTGGAGCGCCGGATCCTTATACGATGTAGCCAGCCAACCGACGACCTGAGCCGAACTCTGGCTGGGAGGGCTGTCGCTGTGATCGCCAAAAGCACCGAACTTGCTTTTCGGCGGATGGGAGTACAACTTGAAGTATCCGGTGTTACGGAAGAACGGCTTCTGATACAGATCCACTCCTGTGGCGATCTTGAAGGCATCCAAGAACTCCAAAACCCAGGAGATATAGGACTGCCAGTAGCTGACACCCTGAGACCAGCCGCCCTCGTCGCCCCCGAAGGCCGGGTATTTCAACACGAAAAGCGAGACAATGTAGTCGAACCACTCCTCCGCCTCGGGGATCTCTCCCATGAAGGCGATGGCCGCTTCACCCAAAAAGCCCATGGAGCGTACCAAGTGGTTGTCCAAAAGATGCTCCTCAAAACGGCGGTTGCGCATGGTCACGTAGACGTCATTGCCGCGCTCTCGCATCGTCTTTCGCACCAGTTCCCGTTCCTCTTCGCTGAGCAAAGGATACAGCCAGTCATAGGCCCTGCTCATTCCGTACAGCAAGCGCATCGATATTTCGTCATTCAAGGCGCGACCGCTTGTGCCATAGGGATCCCACCGGGCGACATGCAGTAGCAGCTCCTTTCCGGCCTGACCATAGGCCTCGTCTTCGGAGATCAAATAGGCAAAACCAAGGGCATGCAATCTCCTCAGAACGTCACTGGCTATGGATATTCCCTCTCGCCAAGCGGTGATCTCCAACTCCCCACCGGGTTTTGCGTTGGGCGGTTCGGGAGGCAGTAATGCCACACGGGCCGAGAGTGCCTCCTTCGTGATGTTCGTCCAGATGACACGAGTGAGCAGACTGCGCTGACGTTTTTCTCGCAAGTCGGCCAAAGTCTCCGGACGAACGAATAGACGCGGGTGCTCAGACGGGATACGAGAACGCATCTCCTCGAGAGACGGTACATCAAAGGTGGCCTGAGACAGGTCAAATTTCAAAGGAACCACTCCCAGTTTTCGCGCCGTCTCAGGTGATTCAGCTTCCACCAACTCGATTCCATCCCACCAAGAGATCCCTTGCGCGTTCTGGATCTTGGCGTTGATCCAGACATAAACCGCGTTATCCGGAACCGTAAAGGCACGTTCGACCAACACCCAGTCCGTGGTATCGGCGGGCGGAGCAATAGCCACCGACGGAGCGATCAGTTGATTTTGTGCTTCGTTGAGAAACTCGACGTTCAGGTAATGTTGACTGCCGGATCCTTTGACCACATTTTCTCCCTTATACCAGCCGCGAAGGACGAGAGTCTTTCCACGATAGTCCGTAATACGAATACCTCGCTGAATCACATGAGCCCGTCCTTCAGCCGCCGCGCCCTCAAGCCGCAATGCATACTGCCCCTCTACCTTATTCTCCGTATCCAGAGAGATGGTGTAGGGCGAGCTGTCCCGCGGTTCAATGCGCTGCAGCCATTCGGACGGTTGCCGCAAGTCCGTGAGCAGTTCAAATCCGCCGTTGCGAACCAAGTTCACCGCCGATTCGGAGGCACAGACCCACTGTACAAGACCAATGAGGAGAAGCGGGATCAAGACCACACCCGGCGTTACCCTATGTCTTCCGGTTATTTCTACCACCCCTTATCAGAAGAACTCGGTCAGGCCGCTGACTCTGTGTTTCATGTCCTGCATACAAAACCCTTCTGAAAACCGAGCGAATGGATTCTATGTTGCTCGATTTGCGGCAAAGGCATCATCCTCCGACGATAATACAGGAGTCGCATCGTTGTACGGGGAAATTCTTTGTATGCTCAATATGTCACCGCAAGAGAGGAGTGTGATCATGCTCATCATCCATAAGGTCATCGTTTCCGTCTCCGTGGTCTTACTCATCGGCCTGCAAGGATGTCTGGCCCACGCTGAAGAACCCGGAGCCTCAGTAGAGTATCTGTTTGTGGATGATTTCAGTGAGGACGTGCCCAGAGCGACACCCGCAAAGTGGAAAGTCTATGCCTCTGCCGGGTACGTCACCGTAGTGTCCGATGCGACAACCGGTCGCGCCATGCGCATCACATCCGATCCGAGCCGTCAGAATACATCCGCCAGCGCCGCGTTTGCAGAACCCCTGGCTAGGGAGACCAGGATCTTAGTTGTCGAGCATCTGGTTCACTCCAGCCAAGAGAAAAACAACATGTACGTCAGCAAAGATGGCTCTCACCGCCTTCATTGGTGGGTCTCCGCCAATCATCTGTATTTCAACCGCGGCGTCGGAGATCAGCGCACTTCGGTCAGACTTGCGCCGCTGCAAGAGGGCTGGAATCGGATTCGCCTTGTAGCCGACATCGACACTCAGACTGTAGTCTTCTACGTGAACGATATGAACAACCCGGTCGGCGAGGCCATGCGCTTTGGAAGAGAAATCGACTCTTGGGTCGGCGCCGAACTGATTTTTTCTCAAAGCCGTTCAGTAAACGGTGAATTCCGCTATGCCGATGTTCAGGTCTGGGCCGCTGCGGCTGACGAAGAAGAGGAGTTGCGTCAAAGAGCTGAACAGGCCGAGCCCATCTGGCTTGAATACGACGATGTAGCCCGCAAACCCAAAGAATGGTGGCAGTCACAGGAAGCTATTTTTCTCGCCGAGCGCATCGTGCACAGAATGGATGACGTTGACGTCTTCATTGATGTCCCCATTGGCTCTTTGACCGTTCCCGACGGCATACTGCCTACCCAACTGAACATCTTGGCTCATGTGTACGCCGAATTCGGTGCGCCGAAATACAAAGAAGCCTTCCACAAAGGCCTCGGACTCCTTCTTGAGGCTCAATACCAAAGCGGCGGTTGGCCGACGGTCTATCCCCGGTACAAAAACAGAGATCTGCACCTCGACATGTACGCTCAGGCCACTTGGAACGCTATCCCCGCTTTGTTGAACGCCGTTTTGACTCGCCAGCCTCCTTTCGATACTGATATCGCTTCCGAGTTTGACCACTCGACCTTGGAGTCAGCTCTCGCCCGGATTCCTCCTAAAGAGAGCATAAAGCGCTTCAGCTACGCGGACTATGCCTTACGCAGCCCCGAGTGGTGGGAGTCCCAAGAAGCGGAGTATATAGGCGACAATCTCCTGTCGTGGCAGCTACCGCACGGAGGATGGTTTCGCGACGAGGCCTGGGCGGTTTTGCCTTTTTCCCCGGAGAATATGACCCGAACGGGCGCCGCCCCGGGTGAAATCGAACGAGGGCGTCCCGGTAGGAACGGAACCATCAACCCCATGCGTTTTCTGGCCCGACTGTATGAGGCGACCGGTCAGGAGCGCTTTTTGGAGGGCTTCTATCGCGGCCTGGACTACCTGCTTGCCGCCCAGTACCCGTCCGGCGGCTGGCCCAATGACTATCCCGATCCCAGAGGCAACGCCGCCTACGTGACCTTCAATGACAATGCCATGGCGGATATTATGCAATTCATCCTGGATATGCTGCGAGGCAAGCCGCCTTTCGGGTTTATCACCGATGAATACAAAAAGCGGCTGAAAGAGTCTTACACCAAGGCCATAGATTTCATCCTCAAAGCCCAGATCGTCGTAGACGGACGCCCCACCGCCTGGGGTCAACAACACGACCCGGTCTCATATGAGCCCCGTCCCTATCGGGTCTTCGAACCCGCGGCCATTTCAGGCGCTGAATCGGTGGGCATCATCAGAATCCTGCAATCCGTTGAAGATCCTCCGCAGGAAGTGTTGCAAGCCATCCTTTTTGCGCTCGAATGGCTGGAAGAAGTGCGCCTGCCCGACGGTCGCTGGGCCCGCTTCTATGAGATCGGTACGAACCGTCCCATTTTCGTCGGACGGGACGGGATCATCCGCTACGACATCTCCGAAATCGACCTGGAACGGCAGTTGGGCTATGCCTGGTATGGTACATGGGGTGAATCCCTTTTGACGGAAGTCCGACAGAGCGGTTATCTGGATCGCCTGTACGAACGCCTCCCGGAGCATCCCACGGTCCGGGTGCGCTTTCATACCCCGCGGGAAGGAGCCAAGGTGGCAGGGATAGTGCCCCTGAAGATCTCCTTGCTTCATCCCGTACATGAAGCATCTCTCACCGAAGTAGCCATTAGCGTGGACGGGATTCGCCTCTATGAAGGAACGCGGCTTCCGCCGCAAGGGGAGTTGGAGCTCGACCTCCGACGAGTGGCTGATGGTTCTCACACCGTGCTCGTGGAGCTCACACACAAAGAGTGGGGATCCTTTAGTCAGGCTTTGGGCATTTCCGTAAACAACCTGTGGACGCTGGTTCAGAACATGCATCCGCCCACGACACATAACTGGTTCGGTTTTTCGGAGACCTTCGATTTTCTCGAGACCGCCGATCGCTCAGACGGATGGACCTATGAAACCGATCAAGCGGAGCAGTTCTTTGGCGACCGGGACCGCCTGGTCAAAGCTACTGACAGCTCGGAGTATCTGGTGTGGGAGACACCACATCTCAAGGACGTGACCATAACGCTCTACACACAGCCGGATGTCGCCATTGAGGAAGGTCTCGTCTTGGAAGTGTCCGCTGACGGCAATGAATGGCAAAGCCTGCCGTATGTGACGTTGTCTGTAGAAGCAGGGTCAAAATGGAACAGCCTGGTGGTTCAACTGCCGATCAAAAATGATGCCGACGTGTGGAATTACCTTCGTCTCACGCTCACGGAAGGATTGGCCAAGGATCAGATCCAAATTGGAAGGGTAGTCATCACAGGTTACAATCACTAGAAAGGCAGGAGGTCCGTGATGTTCAGATACAGTCTCGTCCTGTCCGGTCTGGTCGCTGCCATCTCTTTGTTGTGCACGGTAGCCGAAACCGCTGAACTCGATCGTGGTTTTGTCATCGCCGACAGTGGTCAGCCTTGGGCACAGATCATCATCGGTAGCGAAGCGGCGGAGCCTGAATGGTGCGCCGCCGAGGAGCTGCAGCGCGCCATTGAAAAGATATCCGGGGTCAGGCTACCTGTTAATCAGGAACCACAAGAAGGGCTGCCCTTTCAGATCATCATCGGCACCCCGCAAAGCTCAGTTGCCGTCAAAGAAGCCGATCTTTTTGAGACCGATAATCCCGAAGAGGTGCGCATAGTCAGAAGACAGGATCGCCTATATCTGGCCGGTCCGACTCCGTCAGCCGCGCTGTATGCCACCTACACGTTCCTCCAGGATTGTCTCGGGGTGCGCTGGTTTTGGCCGGGTTTGAGCGGGGAGTATATGCCACGGACGGAGCGTATAGCCTTCGACGAACTGGATATTCGGCATGTACCAAGTATTCAGATCCGCTCGTTGGCCATCAACAGCCCGCATTATGATGAAGACACGATGATCTGGATGGCGCGCAACCGGATGAATGTTCACAACCTACAAGGATCAAGAGCCCGGCTTTCGGACATGAAAAAAAGAGGCTTCCAAGTGGTCAAAGGCGGTCACAATGCCGTCCTGCCCCAACAGATCCTGGATGCTCATCCGGAGTACATGGCCGAATACGGCGGTAAGCGACAAAAACCCGCCTCGCGTCCTCCGCACCTTTGCTGGTCCAATCCCGATGTGCAAAAAGCGATGGCCAAAGTGATCGCGGAATGGTGGGACAACGAGCCGGAGATGGACCGAGTGCGGTTCTTCGGTGCGGATCATAATCACTTCTGCGAATGTGAAGCTTGTCAAGCCTATGCCCCGGATGTCAGTACGCGCTGGCAGAAGTTCTCTAAAGCGGTCATCGAGCTGGTCAATGAGACGCATCCGGGAAAGCAGTACGAGACCCTGGCATACCAAGCCTATCGCGATGTTCCCACCGAGGTCGCTCCGTTTTTTATGATCGGCTATACAACGTACAACATCAACTACACCAAACCGATCACCGATCCCTCAAACGCCAAGGTTCGAGAAGAGATCCAAGCTTGGCAGGATCTCGGGGTACCGATGGGCATTCGGGGGTATCAGTTTATTAATTTCAATGAACCCATGTTCTCACCGATCACATCGGTGATCGTTGAAGAGATCGCCTGGGCCGAAAAGCAAGGCCTCAAAGGCTGGACCTCAGAGGTCACTCCGTTTGGTTGGCCGACAGGCACGCCTCTTCACGAGCAAAACTGGGTGACCAACCGGATGCCGCTATATGCCGCGGCTCAAGCGATGTGGAACACGCAGGTCACTGCCGCCGACATCATCCAAGATTGGGCCAGTTATGTCTTCGGTCCTGCGGCGGAACCGATGGCCGCCTACTATGAGTTGATGAACAACGCTTGGCGGTCAACGCCCGAGGTGCTAACCTACTTCCTGCATCCGCCGACGAGTTTTGCGAGAGCGTTCATCTCCCGTGAGCTTTTAGATCAGGCTGACGAGTACTTCCGGCAGGCACGTCAGACTTTGCGAAGTGTCAGCGATCCCGAAAAGCGCGAACGCATCGAAGCCCAGATCAACCTGGAAGCAGCCATGCTGGACAAGTGGCGCCGGACTTACATTCTCCAGCAAGGACGGGCCGGCCACTTTGAAGTACAGGTCCCGCGTGCCCCCGTGAAGCCGGCGATGAACGCTCAAGCCAATGATCCGGCCTGGCGGCATGCGGCTGCGTTTCCCGCCTTCGAAGACAACAAAGGCAACAGAGATGTCGAGACCACCAAGGCCTACGGTCTTTGGGATGAGAAGGCTCTCTATCTACGCTTCATCAATCATGATGCGCGGATTGATGACCTGAAGATCTCGGGTCAAGACCACGATGCGAACATGTTCGGAGATGACGGTATCGAGCTCTTTTTGGCTGATCCGACTCATCCGGCGGCTTACTTTCACTTATTCGTCAATGCCGCAGGGATTCGCTACGATGCTTACGCCGACGGCACCATGGCCCTCGATGTCGCCTTTGACCCGATCTGGAATGCCGTCACCGGCATCGAGGGATCGACTTGGATTGTCGACATCGAGCTTCCCTTGGAGTCTTTCGGTATCAAGCCCACGCCTCCGGCCACTGGCATCTTCCGCTTCCCCACCTATGCCGCCTTGCGCAAGCCGACGGCTTGGAAGATGTCCTTTAAGCGCTCCGGTGCAGGCCGCAGACCAAACACCGGCTGGCCAGACGCTTCGTACCATAGCCCGGCGAGCTTCGGCACGATACATCTGGTCGATGCCTTACCGGAACAAAAACGCCTTATCCTGTACGATGTCAGCGGCAAAGGTGATCCCAAGCGTGCGGAAGCGTTAACAGCAGAGATGTCTAAGATCGGCTTTGACGTCACCGCGGTGCCATCCACGGAAGCCGAACTGATTTCCGCCCTGAGACAAGGTACCGAAGTGGTCGTCTTGAGGCATCCTTCCGGCTCTCGATTGTCCGATGAATTGATGAACGATCATCTGAAGCCGTTCCTACAAGAAGGAGGCATGGTACTGATCGCCGCCACGGGCTCGCTGTACTTTGAAAGATGGTTGGGTCCGGAAGCAAGAGTAGCATGGAGCGGTTGGGCTATCCATCCGAATCGAGTCACCGCCTGGCACGATTACGGATCGTGGCAACGTCAACCGCACGATCTGACCACCGTGATCGAGAGAAGGATCACTCCCTCGTCGGCGTATCGACCGCTGACCGACGCCTGGACGGTCATGGCCAAACTGAGAATGGCTGATGAAACAGAACTACCGTATCTGATGAGGATGGACGTTGGACAAGGCACCTTGTATCTCACCAGCTCCAATCTGGGCTATGGCGGCGGACACGAGATGTTTGGCAGTCAGAA
>ERZ773359.3077-NODE-3077-length-19828-cov-4.942447_pt1 | contig 19828 bp, 25 predicted proteins | sample MGYA00374955_ERZ773359 | MGnify/ENA primary metagenome ERZ773359 (study PRJEB29098, sample SAMN04486028) | biogas fermenter metagenome | study: EMG produced TPA metagenomics assembly of the Biogas fermentation microbial communities from Germany - Plant 4 DNA1...
CTACAATTCTTAGCCCCCTTACTGGGTCCTGCCTAAAAGCTTTTGTTCAGTGGCAATCAGCCTTGAGCGTAAAGCCAAGAAATAAATAGCCAAGGTAATCAGGCAGCAACAGAAGGTACACACATATATTATCGGAAAACCGAAGGCCTGGGATAAGCGGCCCAGGATAATGGCGCTAACCCCTATGCCGATATCAACCGAGCTGTAAAACACGGCAATAGCTCTTCCCTTGCGCTCCGGCGAAGAAAAAAGCACAAATATTGTGTTCAATGTGGGTTGCCAAAAACCAAGAGCAAGCCCGTAACACATGGCAGCGATTAAAAACATAAACAGTTGGTGGGCAAAAACAAGGGTAAGCTGGGATAGAAGCATAATCACAATAGCCAATACCAAAACCCCTCCCAGGCCAAAACGATTGGACAGCTTACCGGCAAGCACTCTGGATAGAGCAGTGAAAATAGCAAAAACTGTGAAGAATACCCCAATATCCTCAATACCACGGCTCAAGGCGTATTTAGCTACAAAGGTCTGAACTGCCCCGTTGGAAGTGGTAATAAACAAAGTGACGGCCGCCGGGGCAATTAAGGCCGGCTCCATAATGCGGATATTTCTCAGCCTTGATAGCACGGCAGCACCGGAACTCAGCGGCTGCTTCTGCTGCTTGTTCTTCTGATCAATATTCTCCCGTCCCAGGTTTCCTTTTCGGTATTTGACCAATAAGGCACAAATTAAGCTAACTAAAGATATAGCAGCGGTTAGAAGGAATAGTTGATTAAAACCTGAACTTTGGATAATCCAAAGCCCGATTAACGGCCCTAGCGCCTGTGCTAAGGTATTGGAAAGCCCAAAATAGCCTATACCTTCGGCCAGGCGTTTTTTGGGTACTATATCGGCCACCACAGTGGAAATTGCCGTAGTACCGGCACTAAAGCCTGCCCCATGAATTATTCTTATCACAATCAGGCTGGAAGCGTTAAAACAAAAATTATAGGAAAAAGTCACCAAGACAATAATGCCTAAGCCGGTAATGACTACCGGCTTTCTTCCTTTCAGGTCCAACATCCTGCCGAAAAGCGGTCGGAAAAGTAAAGACACTAAAGAAAACACTCCCGTCATCATCCCGGCAACCGTATTGTTTCCACCTACCTTCATGGCATATAGCGGTAGCAGGGAAAAGAAAGTGTAATGCTGCAAATAAAATAAAAGACTTACCGCCATAAACAGGAAATATTGCCCTGTCCAAAGCTTGTCGGCTGATGTTTGCTTGATAACCATGCTCTTCTCTCTTTCAATTATATGCGATGAAATTTCATCTGGATTTTAGAGATTTTGTTTTCACTTAGAGGGCGTATTGAAGCGGGCCTGATTCGTAGAGGTTATGACCCTTACTGTCTATAACTACTATTGCAGGGAAGTCCACCACCGTCATTTTTTGCAGGGCCTCGGCCCCTAGATCTTCATAAGCGATCATTTCCACCGCTTTGATACTCTTGGCAATAACAGCTGCGGCTCCGCCGGTGGCCGCAAAGTATACCGCCTTATTTCTGATCATGGCTTCAATCACAGCCTCCGATCTTTTGCCCTTGCCAATCATGCCTTTCAGCCCGTAGTCCAATAGCTGTGGCGTGTAAACGTCCATACGAGAACTGGTAGTCGGCCCCGCTGATCCACAAACTTGTCCCGGCTTAGCGGGCGTAGGGCCAACGTAGTAAATAGTCTGACCCTTAAGATTAACCGGTAGTTCTTTTCCCTCGGCCAACAGGCCGGTTAAACGTTTATGAACTGTATCCCGGGCAGAGTATATTATGCCGCTGATTAAAACGTTCTCGCCGCTGTTTAGGTTCTCAATTTGTTCATCCGTAAGCGGCATAGACACTCTTTTATATAAATCCGGCATGTAAAAGCCCCCTTTGGTTAGATTAGATTTCTGCCTCCGCATGCCGAGCTGCATGGCAGCAGATATTAACGACTACGGCCGTCCCGGCAATATGGGCCGGAAAATAATCGATATTTACTGCTAAGGCCGTAATCCGACCACCTAAGCCGCCGGGACCTATCCCGAGTTTATTAATCTCTGATAGAATATCCCTTTCCATTTGCGCATAACGGGGATCAGGGTTGGGTTGCCCTAGTGGGCGGAGAGTAGCTTTTTTAGCAATCAGCGCGGCTTTTTCGAGCGTTCCTCCTATGCCGACACCAACTATTATCGGTGGACAGGGGTTGGGACCGGCTAGAGCTACTGTCTCCAAGACAAATTTTTTCACCCCTTCTTCCCCCTCGGCCGGAGTCATCATTTTCAAGCGGCTCATGTTTTCACTGCCAAATCCTTTACTGGTAACAAGGATATTTATTTTATCTCCCGGCACTAATTCCAAGTGAATTACCGCCGGCGTGTTATCTTTAGTATTAATGCGGTCAAAAATCGGGTCCATAACCAAGGATTTACGCAGATAACCCTCGGTATAAGCTTCCCTCACTCCCTGATTAACAGCTTCGTTAAAATCCCCGCCCACAATCCGTACATCCTGACCGAGTTTAATAAACAAAACAGCCATACCTGTATCCTGACAGATAGGCATTTTTTCGCAACGTGCCGTTTCATTATTCTGTAGAATCTGCTCCAGGATGGCCCGGCCCGTTGGCGATTCTTCCTGACGCAGTCCTTGACGCAGGGCTTCTAGGATATCCGGTCCGATTTCATAATTCGCTTGCCAAAATAATTGCTTTACTGTTTCTTTTATAGTCTGGGCGTTTATTTCCCGCAATTCTTTCTCTCCCTCAATTTCAACAATGCATATTTAACAATATTTATTATATTTCATCAGCCCTAAAAAGGCTATGACAGCTTCACCAAAGAGCTAGTTTTACGTAATTTATATTAGGACTTAAATCTATTATTTAAGGGGTTTGTTCCGATGTCTTCATTTTTGTCCTTAATTCTGGTTATCTTTTGGCTTTCGGTCATGGGTATGGTTTTCGGTAATTATATTATAAGTCAAATTTCGGCTTATGTGTTCTATTTAGCTGCTCCTTTAGCTTTAATTGCCGGTATACTTGAAATTATCAATAAAAACAACCACCGTTCCCGCTAAGCCCTGGGCTGCTACATATATAGGTTTGCGTTATAGGTTTGGGCATACTATAATTTTTTTGATGAGTTAATTCTTAGGAGGTTTTATGGCTAAAGAACAGATTTTGCTACATGCCTGCTGTGCAACCTGTGCGGGGTATGTTCTGGAAAAATTAGCGCCGGATTATACTCCTCTTCTGTATTATTTTAACCCGAATATTTTCCCTCCCGAGGAATACTATTTGAGGCGGGATGAACTTAAACGCTATGCAGACAAAAAGAAGATTGAATTTATCGAGGAAAGTTATGATCCTGATTCCTGGCTGCAAGTTGTCAAAGGGCTGGAACATGAACCGGAAAAAGGCCGCCGCTGTGATCAATGTTTTTATTACCGCTTGCAGCAAACCGCTTCCTTTGCCCGAAAGAATGACATCCACCATTTTACAACTACCCTTACTATTAGTCCCCACAAGAAAAGCAAGACAATTCTCGATATTGGCCGGGAAATTGCTGATCAACACGGTTTAAGGTTTTTGGCCGAGGATTTTAAAAAGAAGGACGGTTTCCAAAAAACAATGGCCATTGCCAAGCAAGAAGGCTTTTACCGTCAAAACTATTGCGGCTGTGTGTTCTCCCAAAGAAAATCGCCTGTCATTAAATCATAAGATAATTGACCGGTTCATTTGATAAATAATGAAAAATACCCAAAACTTAACTATAGATTTTTGTTGATAAAAGTTGACTTTAGGGCTTTTCCATGTTAATTTTTTAATGAAGAGTCTCTAGATAAATAATGTCTAGGTTATAAAATCTAGTCGCATTTTTATCTTTAGACTTGCGCAAAGAAGTCCCTGGACGCAGGGACTTCTATTTATTTTGTAAAGGCACCATCTCCTAGGATTTTACATATATTACACTAAATCCCAATATTTTCCTTATATCTAGGAGGTGCTAAAAATATGGCCTATGAAGGTGCAGGCGGCGGATGCGGATGCTGTGGTGCTCCAAGTTGCTGCGGAATCGCCATAGTCGTAGTGATTATCTTACTTCTCATTGCTATGGGTATCTTGTTCTAACGGACTTTATCTCTAATAAATTTCGCTGAAGGAGTGAATTATAATGTACGGTAGAGGATGTTGCTGCAGACCCGCGGTTCCGGTTACTACGGCAATTCCTGTTAATTACGGTGCCTTTAACAGTATTGGAACAGGGATTATTGCGATTGCAATTCTTATTCTGATCGCGCTGGGCGTAATATTCTAATCTTTCTTTAAACATTTCGCTGTAAAATTACAACAAGCCTCTATGCTGAGGCTTGTTGTTTTACCAATTAGGAGGAATTCCGGTTTTTATATGGAATTCTTCCTTGAAGTTACTATAATTACAGAGGTATTATTATGAACATAGCTTTTTTCCTTATTCCCAAGAAAGATGTTGTATATCTTAAATATAATTCTACCATGCGCCAGGCTTTGGAAAGAATGGAGTATCACGGATATTCCGCCGTACCCTTAGTTGATGATAAAGGGCACTACGCGGGAACGCTGACTGAAGGAGATCTGCTCTGGAAACTCAAAAATACTCCGGACCTGACCTTTGGCAATACGGAGAAAATTCGTTTATATGAAATTGAACAACGAACGCAAAATACTCCCGTTTCCATCAATGCCCAGATCAGTGATCTAATATCCCGAGCAATTCACCAAAACTTTGTTCCGGTAATTGATGACCAGGGAGTATTTATCGGTATTGTACGCCGCAGAGAAATAATTGAGTATTGCTCAAAGCTTTTAAACTCTCCGCCGAAAGACTATCAAAAAATTGACTAACCGCCGGTATTTCCATCCAATCCGGCTAAACAAAAATTACTACAGTTATCACCACCAAACATGGTTTGATAAATAAGGTATAATTCCCAGATTGTTTCCCATAATTCACCGGAAGCTTCGGTAACGTGCAGTCCCATTTCTTTTGCTTCTTGTCTGCCTATCGGATATCCATGGGAAAAATAGCCATGGGTTAAATTATGGGTAACTGCCTTAATTTTATCCTTATCATTTTTTAGCATATATTTAGATAGTAAAGATTCCGCATATTGTCTGGATGCTTTTAAAGCTTTTTCATAGTCTCCTATTATCCAAGGATCCAGCTTATTAAGAACGGTATTCATTATAATCTCCGATACTTCAGGATTGGAGCTATTATAGAACATTTCCTCAATATAGTCGAAACAGCATCTTAAGGCCTGCACCGGAATCCAAAAATCTTTATAGTTAGGATGTTTAACAAGAGGATCAATCGGACCAAGTTCCGAAATAGGCCCCATAACTACTTCATCCGCTCCTAAAACTATCATGGAGGCAGCTGATTTTGCCGAAAAAGGCACAATCACTGAAAATTGTTCACAAAATTCTCTTATCAGCATTACCACCTTGTAAGGGGTATCCACTGCCCCTCCATAACTATGAAGGAATAAATCAATCTTAGAAGTTTTTCCTATATTTGTAAGTTCGCGATATAATGGAACCAAAATTCGATCGTCAAGCGGGGTATAGGAGAAATAAACAATTACCCTAGACTGACGCATATCCTCTAATTTTTTTAATAAAGTTTTTCTTTTTTCTTCATCCACAAGAGCAACTCCCTCGGTAGAAATTATTGTATAATATTCTATTAATTTCCAGATGATTTGGTGTTATTATTCCTATGGAAAGGACTGGGGGAAAACAGGATCAAAAAAACGCTTGCAATCGAGCGATTCTCAAGCGTCTTTTATACACCTTGAAGATAAAGGTATAATTAAGTTTTAATAGCTTCTTTCCCCTACAAATTCGGCCAACTCAATCATGGCGTCTTTGGCCGGTATATTGGGTAGTTCACAGAGATTTTTAATACCTTTTTTGATATACAGTTGAACAATTTCATTGGATTTAGCAATGCCGTCCGATTGTTTAATTAGGGCAACTGCTTCTTGAACCTCAGCTTCTGTTTTCTGGTCGGAAGCAAGTAATTCTTTTAAACGCTCAGCGATTTTAGAGTCCTTTAAGGCAAAAATCATGGGCAGAGTAATAATGCCCTGCCGCACATCGTTACCTACGGGTTTGCCCAAAACTTTGGGGTCGGCTGTAATATCCAGAATGTCGTCCACGATTTGAAAAGCTATTCCCAGACAATGCCCATAGGTACTCATTATCCATATACCCCGTCTGTCGGCGTTACAGGCCATGGCGCCCAATTTACAACAGAGGCTGATTAATAATGCTGTCTTTCTTTTGATTCTGTAAAGATATTGCTTTAAATTTTGTTCTATATCATAAGAATACTTAAGTTGCTGGATTTCACCCTGACACATATCAATACAAACCTTAGCCATAAAGGCCGATAGCTTATTATCATTAATTTTTACGATCTGTTCCAAAGCTTTGGCCAAAAGATAATCTCCGGTAGCTATAGAAACTTCGTTTCCCCATCCCGCTACCAGGGTAGGCCTTCCTCGACGAATAAGGGAAGCATCCACAACGTCGTCATGAACTAGAGTTGCCATATGAATAATTTCCAAAGCAACGGCAATCGGTAGTAGTTTTTCAAAGGAATAGTCAAAAAACTTTCCGGATAACAAAGTAAAACCGGGGCGTATTCTCTTTCCTCCGGCCTGCAGTAGACTTATACAGGTTTGGGATAAAACCGGGTCATTGACTTTAAGAACTTTATCCAGTTCTTTTTCTACCTTCTTTAAATCTGATGATATTTCCTTAAAAAATTTGTGGTTTTTCAAATAATTACTCACCTACAGGTCCATTATTTAATTTCCGAGTTTTTTATTCTTTTACTATAAAATGTTAGAGGCTAAATAGGCATTTGTTCCTCTTTCCAGCTGAATAAATTCATATAATTCTTGCAAAGGCTGAACTGAAAAAGATTCTCGTAAATCATTAATGTTGGCCATAATCTTGGGAAGATATTCTTGAGTCAGAAAACTAAATTGAGGTTCATTAGATGCCGCCCATGCCATCCCGATGTTATAGCCTAATTTTTCAAACTTGGCAAAGTGATGGCTCTTGAGGTCTGATCCTTCAGCCCCCAGCCTTGCGGCCAGAACCGTTAAAGAAGCTTTTTCCTTCTCGATAATGGCTTTATAATCTTTAATTGATATTTTCTGATTCTTTAATCTCCAACGCAAAACAATGCCTTCATTGATTTTTTTAATTACAGTCACAAAATGACTTACATACTTAAATAAATCTGCCTCGCACATTTTAAGAAAACTTTGGCCGAATATATAATCACCGACCAGTATAGGATATTGTCTTTCGGCGTCAGTCATCTCCCGGTCTCTGACCATACTGTGGATATGCTGAGCCAGGTATATATGCTGAAGGACTGAACTAAGCGCTATTACGGTATTGTTTACCGGGCCGGCAGTCCGAGCTACAGCCAAGCATATAGCAGGTAGGAGAATTTGATCGAGGTTATCCAGCTTTAATTGAATAAGTTCTTTCATTCCGGATGCCTTTAATCCAAATTCTTTACTCATTTGAGTTTCTACGGCTCTTAATTCAGACTGAATTGAGTTTAATACTGCCACCAAATTCCTCCTCCTCGAAAACACTCCTAATATAAATAATATATATAATTTCTCTTAATGATTCCAGCACTATTCGCTAAATAGTAATTATTTTTTTCTTTATTTTGACAAACTACGCTGATTTTACCCCAAATAAATAGGCCTCGCAACCTTATTAATTGCCAAGGCCTATTTAACTCTCCACATTACTATATGGATCCGGTAAAATAAATATCCCTCCTAAACACTAACCGCAGCCATTCTTTCGCAGCCAAGACCCCTTTTTATTTCTTTGGCTTCCATGTGTCCGGCTTTAAACATGGCCGACAAATAATTACATGCATCCCAAGGGTTTACACGTTCCCCGCATGTAAAGACGTCAACGGCCGCATAACCTAATTCAGGCCAAGTGTGAATGGCTAGATGGGATTCTGAAATAACAACTACACCGCTCACACCTTGAGGACTAAATTTGTGAAATACTACTTCCCGTATTTCTGCGCCCGCTTCAAGTGCTGCATTGACCATTATCTGCTCTACTTTTTGAACATCGTTTAAGATTTCAAAACTGCAATCATAGATTTCGGCCAATACATGACGCCCTAAAGGATTGTTCATTTCCTAATCGTTGCCCCCTTTATGCTAAACTACAACGAGACAATTTTAGCATAATGTTCCTCATTGTCAATAATTAAATTGTTTAACAATAAAATGGGCCTTACTAAGAATTTTACTTATTTCCTCTAATGGAGTAGTCGCAACTTCTCTGTACTTTTTATGGGTATAAAGATGACGAAAATTCGGGAAAAGATTCTTAATATTTCTTCTTAAGTCTCTGCCGGCTTTATCCGCATCTACCAGAACATAAACTTCATCATATTTTTCTTCATCAATTAACCTTTCCAATTTACCTAGGCTTCTGGTTCCATGGGTACAAATAATATCAATTGGCTCGTCCAAAACCTGCAGTATTTTTTCGCGGTCAGTCTTTCCTTCGACGATAATTGCTTTTTTCATAATTATTGGTTATTCCTTTTTCCTAGTATAATATAATATTTCCTCTAGTGGCTATTATACATCATATTAGGCAAAACAAATTAAGCACTTGTCAACTTCTCAGCAAGTTTCAAGTGCTTAAAATAATTACCTAGGCAAATACAAATTTTTATACAGCTGCCGTATGTGGGATCAATTTTGCCACAATCCCAATTACTTCCCTAAGGTCAAAAGGCTTAATAAGCAATCCCTGGTATTCATCTTCATGGGGTAATATTTCAGGACTAGGTACTGCACCTGTTATAATAACAGCCGGAATATGGTTTAACCGTTTATTACGGCGCATTTTTCTTATTAATTCGCTTCCGTTCACTCCTTTTAAATTAAGATCCGTAAATACCAAATCGGGAATTTTGTCGTTCTCCATAAATTTCAGACTTTCTACCGCACAATTCAAAATATCAACCTCATGTCCTTCATCGCTTAATGCTATTTGCATAACCATTCCAATCATAGGGTTATCCTCCACCACTAAAATCCTAGCCATAAAAAAACCAAAACCTCCATACTATGGGCAATTATACATTTTCCGATAGTAAAGTTAGTATATCATCTTATGCTTGCGAAACTTGTTGGACCCTGTACCTTTTTATTCAAAAAATATCTCGAAAATTTGATTTGATTCTCTGACATAATATGGAATAAAATCTTCAAAAAAGTCGAAATCGCTTCTACCTGGATTAAGAGAACTAAAGCTGTTATCTATAAAAACTAGAATAAAAAAACACCTTCGGTTAGTACTGCTCTACCTTTTTGAGACCGAAACGGTGTTTTTTCTTATTCGCGCTTACGACGGCTATATATGTTCCAACAGATATATTTTTAACGGACAAAATTAGTAAAGACTTTCTTTTCAATATCCGGTTCGACAATTGTTCCTTTGCCGTTTTCAACCAGCTTTAAAAGCCAGGCCATATTTTTACCCAAAATTCTCATTATTTGTTTGCCTTCCTCATCCTGACTTACTTCCCCCGGCACTCGGCCATGGATAACATTCCAATAATTAGAGGCGGGTATGAGCATTTGGGCATACTGGAGGTAATGGTTCATCTGATCCAAAGCTGCCACCCCTCCCGAGCGACGAACAGCTACCACGGCGACTCCTACTTTGGACTTAAGTAAACCGTTGCCGGCGATGTAAAAAACCCTATCCAAAAAGGACTTCATAGTGCCGGCTATACCGGAGAAATAAACCGGCGAACCAAAAATAATTCCATCGGCTTCTACCATTTTCTGAATCCAATCATTAACCGGGTCATTTTCGGTGACGCATTTATTACTTTTGTTTTTAACACAGTTGTTACAGGCTAAACAGCCTTTGATAGTCTTATTTCCAACATGAATAATTTCAACTTCTATTCCTTCCTTTTCCAGTTCTTCCGCTACCATTTTAATTGCCTGGTAAGTATTTCCCTCTTTTTTAGGACTGCCGTTAAAAGCCACTACTTTCATAATATCACTCCTCTTGTAGTTATATTAAAATTGATTCCACTCCTTGTAGTTACTCTAAAAATAATTCCGGTTCCTTTCTGGCTGTTAATTTCATTTCCAGATCCTCTTTATGCCACAAATAATCACTGTCATCGAAATATTTAGCCTGGGTAGGACATTTTTTTATACAAGCGCAGCATTTAATACATACTCCGCTTACGACTGATACCTGATCAAAATCAATAGATCCCATAGGACAAACTCTAGCACACAGTTTGCAATCTATGCAATTGTCGTTGGTCTTAGGCTTTACTTTACGAATATCTACAGGGATGCCTTTTTTATTTTTAGGCATATAATGCTTTCTATAGGGCCGGTTTCCTTTTACATCTATTGTTGCAATGTCCCCCCGGCCTTTAAGTTTTTGACCGACCTGACGGGCAAATTCGCAGGCTAAAGCCAAATCCTTTTCATCCGGTCTGCCTTTGGCCAGAATTTTGGAAAAAGCATGTTCGCCTATAAAAGCTGCAGCAGCGATAATTTTAAAGCCGCCCTCTTCCAGAAGATCCCTCAACTCTATTAAAGCATCATCATAATCTCTGTTGCCGTAGAGTACGACCGGTATAGCTAACGCACCACGGCCCTGAACGCTGGCTATATACTTAACCATGAGATTAGGGACTCTGCCGGCATAAACCGGGACCCCAAATACTACCAGGTCTTCTTCCGTAAAGGTGACTGGGGTCTCTCTGGCTGCGGGCAAAGTAAAGTCAATAATCTTAAAATTAGAACTTCCGGAATAATGTTCTGATATTTCTTGAGCGATAGTACATACAATTTTTTTGGTAGTATCTGTGGCGCTGAAAAACATGGCGTTAATTTTTTTATTCATATATTATCCTGCCTCCGTATTTCCTTATGTACATTATTATCGCATAAAAGAACGCTTAGTACTATCCGTATCTAAGCGTCTTCCACATGATACTCTGATTTCCCTGCCTTTAGTTATCTTAGCTTTCCCGGTCAATGTTAAATAATTACACTTTTATTAGCCGGTCCACGTGGAGATTACTATTTTTTCGCATTTTCTACTGCCTATGGCGGCAAAGGCTATCACAGTGTCATACAACAGTATTAAGGCAAAGACAAACATGGTTAGAGCTTCAATATAGTAGAAGGGATACAGGGGAATCATGAGCACATTGGTCTGCGCCCCTCTACTTATAGCGGATAAGGCCTGCAAAATAGCGGCATAGCCCACGGCAACTGCCGTAAGCGTGGATAACAAGCCCATAAGACCATAGGCCATAAACTTAATAATCCTCGGAAAGTGTTTAATAAAAAGAGTGACATTGATGTGGGCTTTTTTAGACTGGGCATAAGCAAAGGAAGCCATAACAGTACAAAGCAGCAGAACCTCCGTTATTTCATAGGCACCGGTAATAGGTCTGGAAAGAGTTTTTAATAAAAGCACATCAGCAACATTAAGCACCATAATTGCCAGTACCCCTCCATAGCTTATCAGGCTCATAATAACTGTAATTCTATTTATAATTTTTCCGAGCTTGAACATAGACTAGCCTCCTATTTGGTTGGGAAGAAACATAACAGTCTGAGGAAAAAGATATATTATCAATATTCCTACCAGAATGGTAAACACAAAGGGCAGTGCACCTCTATAAATAGTACTTAAAGGTATGTCCTTGGCAATTCCCTGGATAATGAAGCAGTTGAGACCCACCGGAGGAGCGATAGCACCCAGTTCCATGACCAGGATTATATAGATCCCAAACCAAATGGTATCTACCCCATAACTGTGAACAATAGGCAGAAAAATAGGTACTGTAAGTAAAATCATAGGCAGCTCATCCATAATCATGCCCAGAAAAATGTAAACCACGGTCATCAAGATAAGCACGACCCCAAAAGATACATCCAGGTCGGCAATACTTTCAGCTAACAGGTAAGGAATCTTGGTAATAGCCAGGAAATTTGCAAACACGCTGGCTCCAATCAGGATTAAAAAAGTCATGGCAAAAGTAGTTACCGTACCTTGCATAGCGTTTTTAAAACTTGTCCAGGTAAGCCTTTTATGTACCGCTGTCAATAAAATAGCGAGAAAAGCTCCCACGGCAGCCGATTGGTTGACTGAGAAGAAGCCCGTAAACATTCCGCCTAAAACCACTCCGAACAGGACAACCACTCCAATTAGCCCCTTTAGGGAGGAAAAACGCTCCCGCCAAGAATAGCTTGTAGGAGGAGGCGCTATTTCCGGTTTAAGCTTAACCAGAATAGCAATAGTGATAATACACAGAATTGCCAGCATAATGCCGGGCAAAAAACCGGCGGCAAACATCTTGCCGATGGACTCTTCAGCCATAATACAGTAAATAATCATAGGTGTACTGGGGGGTATAAGAATTCCAAGCGTACCCCCCATTGCAATGGAACCGGTAGAAAGTCTGTCGGCATATTTGTACTTGCGCATTTCAGGCAGGGCAATGGTACCCATAGTGGCACAAGTCGCAGCGCAAGATCCGCATATAGCTCCAAAACCGGCTGAAGCGGCAATAGTTCCGCAGGCCAGATTGCCGGGGAAGCGAGACAGCCATTTGTGGCCGGCATTGTATAGAGCTGCCGATAGGCCTGACTGAAAAGCGAAGTTACCCATCATTATAAATAATGGTATGACAATAAAGGTATAAGTGCTGGCTTGGGTAGCCGGAACCTTGCGCAGCACTCCAATAGCGGCCGTAGGATTGACAACCGCAGCATAACCCAAAAAACCTACCAACAGTAGGGCCAGACCAATATTCATACCCAAAAATATCAAGCACAAGAAAACAACTATGCCGAGAATACCAATTGTTGTCAGGGACATGAACTTAATACATTCCTTTCGTTTACTGTCTACCAAGTAACAGATATGCTTGAGTTGGAAAGGAATTATTTACTGTGCTTTTGGATAATTGCCATGGCATCATCCAGAAATTCCTTGGCATCAAGGCCTTCGACCTTAACGGTTGCCGGCCAAGCAGCAATTATCTTTTCCGCGGCTTTTTCGAACTTGGCTTTGTTCTCATCGCTGACGGTTACAATCTCGCAACCGGCCGCAGCGATTGTTTTTTTGGCCGCCTCTACGGCTTCGTTAAAGTCTCGAGCCGCTTTCAGAGAACCTGCTCGCTGGGTGGTTTCCTCAAAAACTTTCTGATATTCAGCCGGCAGTGAATTCCATTTGTCCCAATTCATAACCAAGCCAAAGGCTCCGTTATACATGGGCATATCTGTCATGAATTTGGTAACTTCCTGCAGTTTGAAGTTGGTAATCCCGGCAGGCTCAAAAATATAAGAGTTAATATTATTCTTCTGTAGGGTTTCATATAAGTCCGGAGGAGCCATTACTACAGGGCTGGCGCCCAGCTGGGTCACATAGTCGGTTATAGGTCCGGCGGGAGTACGTATGACCAAGCCTTTAAGGTCGTCCGGAGAGTCAATGGGGGCAACATTGCTGGCAAACAGCATGCCTGGATTTCCATAAAGATATAGAAGCTTATATTTTTCCCATTCAGCGCGAACTTGGGGATATTTCTCATAAAGATCCCACAGGGCTTGGGTTGTAATTTCAGCATCACCAAAACCGGCCATGGGAATATTGGTCACATCGGTAAGAGGAAACTGACCCTTGTAGTAAGAAGTAAAGAGCCATCCAATATCTACCCCTCCGGTCTCCACCATTTCCCCGACATCGGCAGCTGTAGCCAGAGCCCCACTGGGATAAAGGGTGATTATAACCTCGCCGTTAGTTTTGGCGTTAATTTCATCGGCCCAGGCTTGTAAAAATCTACCGTTATTAGAAGTCAGCGGATCATGCAAGGACAGGGAAAATTCATAAGTTCCTGCATCCTGTTGTCGGGCAGGATCCGTGGTGTCTGTCCCACAAGCAGCTGGAAAGAGAACCAGGGCTAAAAAAATAGTTACAGTAGCAATTATCCGTTTGGTCTTCAAGATGTTTCCTCCTTTATAACAAAATAAGCCTTAGAGATGTCTAAATCTTGCTCTTGTTATTATTCATAGAATAGCCCGTTGTCATTCATGTAGGAGGAAACATAAGATAGATTAACTATGTTTATGCTAAATGGAATTTCTTTGTAGGACCGGGTGAAAAAACTATGCCCAAACTTACGGCCATGATGATTGTCCGTAATGAAGCAAAGCGATATTTGCAACGTTGTTTGAACTCTTTAGCCAAATATACAGACTCCATCGTAATCTTGGATGATGCTTCCGAAGACAATACGCCTGAAATTTGTCTTACTTATCGCCAGGTCAAGCTTTTTCGTCAAAAAGAATCCACTTTCCTGGACAACGAAGCTCAGTTAAGACACAAGCTATGGCATTACACCCTAAATGACCGGCCGGAATGGATTGTGGCAATTGATGCTGATGAATTCTTGGAAGAAGAGGCGATTAAAGAACTCCCTTATTTACTAAAGCAAAAGTACTTTAATGCCGTAAGCTTTCGACTTTTTGATTGTTGGGAGGGAGAAGAATATTTCCGGACTGACGGTCTATGGAATCCCTGGCGCCGCGGTTTTTCGATCTATATGGTTAGGTATCTTCCACAATTAAGCTCGGCCTGGCCGCCTTTAAAATTTCATTGTGGCCGTTTCCCTATCGCTTACAGGCAATTACCCCATTATGAAAGTAGTATCAGGATAAAACATTTAGGTTGGGCCAACGCAGTTTATAATCGGGCTAAATATGAGCGCGCCCTTCTGCAGGATCCTTCCTGCCAGTATATGAGTAAAGAACACTACGAAAGCATTCTTTGGCCTCCGGAAAAAATAAAACTCGAGAAATGGGTTGAACGTTCGTCCATTTAATTCCATATACTGACAATGGATTGTTTTCCCAAGAAAGGGGTGTAGACCATGCCTTTTACAGTAAGTGTCAATCAAGATAATAACACTTTCGGTACTGCGGATGTGGCCCTTACTTTAAGCCCAACGGATGCCCTTTTTAGTCCGGCTAACCTTGTTCCGGGTGAATCCCTGGGTTCACCACTGCTTAACGTTTCCAATAGCGGTACGACGGACAGCTACTATTTCATTTTTGCCGATTGGAGCCCGGGAGGCACTACGACTCCGCCGCAAGCCCAAGTTTTAGCTGACCGCTTAAACCTGACCATCACCGTTTCGCCTGCTACAGAGCTTTATAACGGTTCCATTGCTGACTTGAAAGAACAGCCTCCGGGAGGCCGCTTATTGGAATTTGAAGGAGAAGAAGATCTGATATTTGTTGTAAGCTTACCGCAATCAAGTAACAATCTTGTTGAAGGACTGGACCTTGAAGTAGATTTAGTCTTTGTGGCTCAGTCTTCACCAATAAGTTAAACAAAGCATTCATTGGGATTATTCTTGGTGGATAGCCTGGCTGGTATCAGCCAGGTTTATCAATCAAGAAAACAGTATCCTCAGGCAGATAGATTAAAAGAGGTGGGACAAATAAAAAATGAGCAAAAATGTTGCCTTACTAACAACTAACTTTTTCCATCCTAAAGGTGATCGTCTTATTATGGGAGGAGCGGAACGCTATCAAATGGATCTTTGCCGGCTATTGCGTGATCTGGGATATCACGTCGAAGTTTGGCAAATAGGGGACAGCTGGACCAAAGAATTTGATGGCATCAAAATACGTGGACTTCCCGTAAATAAAACAGAATATAATACTTTTCCGGAACTAAACATGGCCTTTTATGAGAATGCCATGTCCTTTGATTATGCTCTTTACTTTATCTTATCTCTTGCTTATCCTTTAGCCCGCGAAAAAAGTATTGGAATCAGTCACGGTGTCTATTGGGATTGGCCGGGGTTTGAGGTTGCCAACGGCAAACAGGAAAACCGACAGGAATGGTTAAGACGAATGAGCATAGCTTTAGCCGGCCCTCAAAAACTTGTGTCGGTAGATACTAACACCATTAATTATTTTAATGCTACTTTACCGGGTTTTTATCATAAGTGGGAATATATCCCGAACTATGTAGACACGGAACTGTTCCGTCCTCCTGAAGAAACAAACCAGGCAAATGATAAAATTAGAATCCTGTTTCCCCGCCGGATGGTTCCGGTGCGAGGAGTAAATGAGACCATGCGGGCAGCCGAAATACTAACCCAAAAATACCCCCAGGTAGAGTTTCATTTTTGCGGCCGGGGGCATGATGATACTATGGAGATGCTAATGTCCCAATGGGCTGACAAACATGAGCGCTGCTACTATTATTGGAAACCTTTTGAGATGATGCCGGAAATATATCAACAAGCTGATATTGTCCTGATACCCTCGCGCTCTACCGAAGGAACCAGCCTGGCGGCATTAGAGGCTATGGCCTGTGGCAAGCCGGTCATTGTGGGCTATGCCGGCGGATTATCTAATCTTGTTCTTCAAGAGTACAACGGTTACCTAATTAAACCCACAGTAGAAAATCTAGTGGCAAGCATCGAAGAACTGCTTCATGATCCCAACAAAAGAAAACTAATGGGTAAACGGGGAAGAGAAATAGCCTTAAGCTTTGATAAAAAAAAGTGGCACGCAAAATGGGCCACAGTACTATCGTCAGTTTTCAGTTAATCTTCTATTTCCGATAATGACTGCTAATTACTGACAGAAAACTAATTATATTAGAGAAAAGTAGGAATACTCGTTATGGCTTTCACATCAAGTGCAACCAATAAAAACAATATATTTCATATTGGACCTAAGGGGCCGGGAGCAAACTTGCTCGTTGTGGTCAAGGAAACACTGGCGTTCAATCTTTGGCAACAAGCATTGCTCCGGATTCCCGGGATTCCGGTTAGGGAATTTTCTGCTTTAACTGCCCCAAAAACCACGGGGGAATTATTTCCAACGCTATGTATTAATGTTAAGCGCATGCTAAATTCAGCACGAAGAGAAGATGAAAACTTGCTTTGGAGAAGAATTAACGGCAACCCGGCCAAGATTATTTCCTGCTCAATCCAAAATGTTTCTTTAGTCGATAAATTTATTCCTCTTAACCACAACGAACAAGCTATCGCTGTAGCGATTTACCATTACACTGTAGAAATGAAATATGTTGATTCTTCGGGTCAGCTTTACCTGACAAGTATAGACTCCGGAACCCGTTACCAAAGAGTTATCTTCCCATCGTATACCGGTCAGCTTCAAATAAACTTGGAAAGCAACTGTATTTTTACGAAATTTTATCCGCTTTCTATGGCAAGTTATCCGCTTTCTATGACAAGCAAACTTGAGTTCGCTACAGATTTCTCTCCTCCTCAACCTACCCGGGTGTGGCTAAGGAGTTCAGCTATCAAATAAGCCTTCATTCTATTCTGTGGCATAATCATCAAAATAGCCCTGAATCAGGACAATTGGCGTTCCTTTGTCTCCGCTGCCGCTAGTTAAATCGCACAGGCTACCTAAAAGGTCGGTCAGCTTTCTGGGAGTGGTTCCTATGGATTCCGCACTGCCTGCCAGGTTTTTTTGCTTATCACGAATTTTTTGTTTCATTGCTTCTGTTTGGGCACTGCCTGCTAAATCCGCCAATTCATTATCGGCTATATATTTTAATTTAATCTCATTTGGTGTCCCTTGAAGACCGGCTGTATAGCCAGGTGAAACAACCGGATCAGCCAGTTCCCAAATCTTCCCCTGTGGGTCTTTAAAAGCACCATCGCCATAGACCAAGACTTCAATTCTTTTTTGAGTTTTTTCATAAAACAACTCTTGGATTTTATTAACCAGAGACTGGCAATCCCGCGGGAAAAGCTTTAAAGTCTCTTCGGTTGCTTTATTGGAGCCAAGCAGTCCATACTCCGGGTTAAAGCCGCTGCCATTAACCGGCTCGGTTAAAATTTCATCCAAACAGTAAACTCTTTCCGCCCCGGCCTGGAGCAAAATCTTTTGAGTCCTTTTTCTCTCATGAATATTGGCAACGAGAATTTCCTTCGTATACTGCAAAGCCACCCGGGGGTCGTTAGCCAGGTAGATCTCAATATTATTATCAACGGCCAGATCCTTATACATCTGCACATAGTCAATACCGGTAAAGGGGTGCGGTACCCTGGCTCCAAATAATTGACGGTATTCTGTCTCCGTAAGGACATCAATATAAGGATTCAGACCTTTTTCGTCCATCAAGTCAATATCCATCAGCGAGTTGCCTACTTCATCAGCGGGATAATTCAAAAATAGATGAATTTTTCTGCCGCTTAAGGCAATCCCTTTCAAAATCATAGAAAACCTATTGCGGCTTAAAATCGGGAAAAGAACAGCAATATCTCCCGAAAATTTCCGGCTGATATCCCGGGCGATGTCTTCAATACAAACATAGTTGCCCTGGGTGCGGGCGACAATCGATTCGGTAATACCGATGACATCTCTGTCTCTTAACTCATAACCCTCTGCTTCAGCAGATTGGAGAACTGCATCTGCTACCAGCTTTACCAAATCGTCCCCCTCTTTGGCAATCGGTGCCCGGATTCCTCTCACTGTGGTTCCTACAGTCCTGATCTTGGCCAATTGCTTTTCCTCCTCTGTGCAAAATCCTTAATTTCTAACCCAAACTATCAATCAATAATGGTACTTAAGCCCAAACGTTTGGGAAGAAATACTTTGGCACAATATTATAGTATATCACGATGTCAAAAAATATAAAGAAAAACATTTGCCTTTCTCAGACAAATGTAAAACCTCAAATGCAAAACCACCATACATATCGGACAAAGAGATAAAAGACCAGGACAATAAGCTAAACGTATTGTGGCAATATTACCTAGGGGCCTAAGTCCTTTATTGTATTCAAAAGCGTTTCCGGCACCGCTTTTTCTCCGCCCAGCGCCGTTACTTCCGTGTGGGGTTCAAGCACGGTTTGTAGGTACATAGCCATAGCCGGAGGTAAAACCTTCCCTGTTAAAATGAGCGGGGCGGAAGTCCGGGCAGCCAGAACAGCTCCGGTTAACCCGTCGGCAAAATTCTGACCTGTTGCCACATATAGATTTTCCCAGCGGATGTTAGCAGCAAAGTATTAAGCCCGGAGAACCATCCCCCGGCTTTCAATCTACATAAATACTAAGCAATCCTATTACCTTTGTGCCTTGTATTATTATGACATTGCAATCTTGAATATTGATTTAATAAATGATCTAACTTTTGACTCAATTTTACTACATCGGGATCCGTAAGAGGCTTACGTGATCCTAATCGATTAAGCTCCCTTCGCATTTCTTCGATAACCGTAAGCAGTCTTGTAACTTGGTAGCCCACTGAAATTCAAACCATCCTTCCTTAAAAATCACGAATCCTATTCTATAACAAATACCTATAGTTTTACCATAGGACTTTTGTCAGTTTTTCGAATTGGTTTCATAAAAGCCCAGGCTAAAGACATAGGCGCATTCAGGACAAGGTTAAAAGAGTAAACATGTGCACAAATTTTTCAGTCTCCTTTTCTTAACGAGAAACAGCCAGGTTCGTTCCACTGGCTGTTTTTTTGTTTAGGGTGTTATTAGGCAATAATATAATGTGCCGGTATTAAAAAATTATACCAGACTGACCCCATTAAATATTTCAATTAACTACCTATTCCGAAAAAATGAAACTTTATTGTATTTACAATCATTAGCTTTGCATAAACTGTTTTGAATTTTGTCAATAACAAATCTACTGAG
>ERZ773359.3078-NODE-3078-length-19824-cov-7.278213_pt1 | contig 19824 bp, 13 predicted proteins | sample MGYA00374955_ERZ773359 | MGnify/ENA primary metagenome ERZ773359 (study PRJEB29098, sample SAMN04486028) | biogas fermenter metagenome | study: EMG produced TPA metagenomics assembly of the Biogas fermentation microbial communities from Germany - Plant 4 DNA1...
CCCATCAATCGGGATTTAAAATTCTGTACAGAACAAAAGCCGTTTGAGCTCTTTTAACAGTTCCTTTGGGATTAAGGACTTTTGATTATTTTTGAGAATGCCTTATGCCCTACCCTATATGTAAACTTTGTTTTTCTCGGGGATAGGTCATAAAATCAGAAAAATAAATTGATAGTTTTGGTTTTGTTCCTTCTTAAACGCAGCTAAGATTTGCATGCTCCTCAAGTTCGTCGAAAACAATGTTGTTGACGGGCTGGGGGTCAATATCCTCCAAGTAAGATGACTCTGTTATTGTCCAAGATAGCCTGTATTCAAGAGCAACACTGAGCTCAATATATACGAAAAAATATTTTATCATGGTGTATAATCAAACTGGATATTTCCCAAATATTTCTTGTACTGGTTCAGCAAGGCAATATTCTCTGTTTCCTGATAAACTATATGAAAGCTTTTTCCGGGATGGATTATGCAATAGGAGATTAAAATGACTTATGCCCTATCCCGAGTATTTATCAATATTTCCCAGGACAGGGCATAAAAGAAATCAAGATCCTATATAATCATTGTAATAATTATAATGTTGATACTTAATCCTGTATCTTTAATGCGATATAAGCAAGATCTGCAATATCTATCAAATTATCATTATTCATATCCGCAATCTTTGCTTCGTCCCAATCGGTGCTCCCGGAGTCTTTGCCATAATGATATGCCGCAATCGCAAGATCACCCACATCGATTACTCCGTTATTATTGATGTCTGCTGATTTTATTACGGCTGCTTTGAAGATGTCTACTGCTTCGTTCAGGGCTATAACAGCGCTGTCTACCTGGGCTTGTGTTGCATCTGGATCATCTCTTACAGCTTTGGCTGCATTGATTGCGGCGTACAATTCATCCTTTGCTTCCTGTGGATACTGACCGGGCTCTGTGCCAACTACGGCGGCATCATACAGATCCTGGGCATTATTAATTGTTGCTGTCAAAGTTGTCTTGTCAACAACGGATACAGATTCGAGAACTACTATATCCTTACTGTCGGCAGCCGCCTCAATCACTGTTCCTTCCGGCGCAGAACCAAGTTTTGCAACGGTTATTGCAATATTGCCTGTAACGTTCTCCACGCCGGCCTTAACCTTGAAGATCACATTGAAGAGGTTATTATTGGTTCCGGACAATCCTCCGATATTAGCGGCAATTAACCTCACTTTACCCGTAGCGGACGTGTCTTCTATAAGTATCTTAATATTATCGTTTATGCCGGCTGCACTCACATATTCAAATACATCAGCATCATAAGTCAGTGTAATGTCTTCAGCATGAATCTCCTGGTCCATGTTGGCCAGTCCCACTCCTACTTCAAAGGAAGCTTCAGGCTGCACTGAAGACGGACAGGTAATCACTGCTGCTGCTGAATCTTCTTCAACATCATTAATGGCGACGTACTCGTAGATCTTGACTTTGAATACGTCTCCGGGGTTATTGATATCCATGATCCTTTCGGCTACAAAGCCGTTCCTGTTCCCCGCCAGGCCATAGTAATACCCGGTTTCGCCAGGCGTATAGAGGAATAGCGTCGTTTCACCGGTAACGGGATCTATTGGTGTGTGGAACCACACTGCCCGATCTAAGTCTTCATTGGTTATAAGGTTATTTGAGATCAAATTTAAAGTATTGGGATAGGCAGTGGTAGAATCCCGATGTATAATAAACGGCTCAATAAGGGTGCCATGAACCAGGCTTTGGAGGCCGAACCCGATGTATCCGTTCTCCTCTGTATATTTTCCCGGATTGGGGTGTTTCAGCGGTTTTAACCAGAATCTTATATTATCCTGGATCGGTGATTCTATCTTATTGCTCCCTACGAATGTCTTTGTGATAATGTCGTTTTCTATAACTACCTCAGTACCAAAATAACCTCTTGCGGTGGAAGTGGTTCCATCAGCCGCCTGGATAGATGACTTGCCCTCATGGGTCAGAGCCAAACCTGAGTTGGAGGAGACAATGATATAAGTTTTACCGGGTTCGAGGGGCCCTTTTGTCAATTTCCAAACATATTTCGGAGTACCCAGGTGCCCGACCTCTGCCTTGATAAACGGAAGCCCGGTCTCTGCATCAAATACAGATTTCTTCAACTGTACTGTGCTTAAAAACTCATCGCTTAATTTGCTCTCAGTAGCAACAGCTAACGTGCCTTTCCCATGTTTCGGCAATGGTTCGAATTCCTCACTGTTCACCAGTACCGCTTCGCCGTTGTCAAGGGAAGTGAATTCCTGTCGCAGGATCAATTTGGTTTTGCCATCACTGAAACGAACTTTGACAGCCGAGCGGTATCCGGTATCCGGGTAGTTCCAGTCCTTTATCCATTCGGCACTCATATGCCCGAAGCAAATTTTATACGTCGTCGTGTTATCGTCGTTATTCGGAGAGTCTTTCCAGCGCAGTTTCACCGTTGCCTCGCAAGGATTTCCCGGGCTTACCGCGCCGCCGTTTGGCAGGGTAACGCTTATGTCAATATTGTCAACATCGACGCCCTCGTCGAACACGAGATTATCGGCACCGAATTCAATCTTCGATATCTCTCTCGGTACGTTAACATCATATTTGGGTATTACCCCTACTTCGAAATTTTCTCCCAGGAAATTAAACGACTTGAGCTTAGGTGGTTCAACCGGGATCCCGAGATAAAGTTCCGGGTATATTGTGGCCCAGTATGCCTCTTTCGGAGTACCCCTGTTAACACCATTAACGGTATTCCCCGAGGTAGTCGAGAATATCATCGGGTTGTATCCGCTGCGCCAGCTTGCGTTATCTGCAGTGCCCCACCATGAAACGCGGTATATATAGTCGGAGTACTTCTTAAGCAGCCTGAACAGCCTGGCGTAGAATCTCGCCTGTTCCTGCAATTGGGCCGTCGTAGGGGTCGCTCCGCTCGGCTTTGGGATGGCTACGTCGATTTCGGTTATCTCGATCATACACCCGGTTTCAATATATGTCAGTAAATTTTCTTCTAAATTGTTCAAATCCATCCTGGTGTTGTAATGGCCTTGTATCCCGATCATCTCGATCAGCTTCCTGGGATCTTCAGGATGTTCTTTCGCGTATCTTGCATTCAATTCCTTGACCATCTCGGCAATCGCGATGGCTTTGTTGGGAAGTTCTTCGTCGTTAAAGTCATTGAGATTCAATGTCGCGTTCGGGAAATACTTGCGCGCCCACTTGAAAGCGTCATAGACATAATCATAACCGTTCCCGCCTTGAGCATAAGAAGCATACCAGCTACTAGGTCTCATCATGGGCAAAAAGCCTTGGCGAAGCGCGTTTCGCCAGTCTTCAGGATGTTCCGGGTTGTCTCTCATTATTTCGTTGGCAACGTCCCAGGCATCGAAAGCATAAGTTTGTCCGGGAGCAAAGACAGTGGCCATTGTACTGATATACCTTTCTAATTGGGCATTTGCACTTAGGCTGGGGTCTGGGTTGTTATAGCTCCAGTAAAATGAAAGCGGGGTGAATACACCTGTCGATTCACTCCATGTCGGTCTGTCCGCCGATCTGTCAGGCCATCTGTTGGACTGATTATGCCACACCAATGCGTGCCCGATCGTATAAATACCGTTATTGTTGGCACTGGTTACAGTACTTCGATAGCTGGTGGACGGATTACCCGACGGATTTGGCCATATGGACTGTGGCTTCGTATTGTTTTCGGGTGTCATCGCGTTGTAGTGATATAGCCTATGCGCGTCGGTACCCATAGTAGTGCCGATCAGGAAGTAGTCCGCAAATACATCTTTCAACGGCAAGATCCCAGTTGCGGTCATATCTTTGCCTGCTGCTGCAATACCGGCTAAACCAGGCACGTCCGAATCATCAGTCGCCGGTGGAATACCCAGCGCCGAAACAGTAATCGGCATTGCGGTAGCGGCAAAAGTACCCAGGGTGATAATCAGCGCTAAAAAATACGTAAATAGATTCCTGGCTTTTTTCTTCATAACTTTGATCCCCTTTTTTGTTATTTTAGTGTTTGTGGGTACATCACTAGCTGATACAATGACTCACTACGTTGACCACAGCATATTAAGATGCATGCGAAAATTTTTTTGCTATCCATTGCTGTTCCTGCTATAACGCAGCCTAAAACTGTATGCTGTTTTAGTTCGTCGAAAAAACTGGTGATGGGCTGAAGTCAATATCCTCCAAGCAGATGGCTCTGTTATTGCCTGGGATAAGCCTGTATTCAAGAGCGGACAGAGAGTTCTTTAATTAGTAGTAAAAATGTTTGACATAATTGCAAATAGTACATACACCTTTAGTAACTGAGTGCCTTAAGTATGCATTGCCTTATTCCATTCAGAACAGATAAGTATTACTAATAATGATTCCTCTATATGATTAGATGCAAAATGAAATCATGACAACATTCCCGTTGTGCAAGAATGTAATATCCTGACTATGCCTGGTTACATGAAGCCATATTCACACTGATTAATTTTCCGGAGCAAGTTTAAAAGGAAAAATATATGTAAAATTATTTTATCATGGCGTCATAAATAAACTGGATATTTCCCAAATATTTCTTCGCGCCTGATTATAATCCAAAAGCCTTGAGGCGTTGCCTCAAGACTTTCTTTATATAATGAAAACAACAAGGTTGCCATGATCCCGCCGGCAATCTTTGATTGCCATAGCGGAGCGAATTTCTTATTGCGTAAACAACAAATATTCCGGTCCCCGCCGGCAATTTTGATTGCCCTGGCGGGGCGGGGTTCTTTTTGTGATAGAATATATACTGGTTGACTTAATTCTCTGGAACAGCTGTAAACGTGAGCGGTCCTATGACAGTTGCCGCTGTTCCGGGGTTTATTAGTTCAGCTGTAAGTGTATATGTCACCAGCCCGGAAGTGGTAAATTCCCGATCAACATGGGCCAATGCAGTGACTTTGCGGAAATCATAGTGCCCTTCTCCTGAGTCCAGAGCGCTGTATATCAAATTACCTGTATTGGGTGCACCACGCCAAATTTTAAAGAGGATGCGGGTAGATGGTTGAGGCGGCAGTTCCCAACCGACGGCGGCTCTCAGGGATAATTCGAGTTCAGGGGTTGCCTGTACGGTTATTGAGGCCAACGGCGTAGCTGAGGTCGTGATTGGAATACTTACACTTCCAGTGGTATTATGAGGTAATGTGTAAAATGAACTTTGCTGTTGGGTAGATCCCGTAGTTGTCAATGCGCCGACAATACTTGCTGTATAGCCTGGATCAGGAGCTTCCGCAGTTATCACATAGGTTACGGTCTGCGCTGAAGTAAATCCGCTGTCCACGTGTGAGAATGAAGTAACTGCTACTCTTTCCACATCCGCACTGTCATCTGCGCTGGCTATAAGCGTGCCGGTTACAGGGGCACCACGCCAGATTTTGAAAACCATATCCACTTTGGGAAGTATACCGCTTGTCCCTATCCAGCAGGCGCTATGCCTTAAGATCACATTCTGACCCGGCTGAACATTTATGACAATGAAACCCACCGGTACCGGGGTTTGAGTAACAGGTATACTAGCAGCGCCATAAACATTATTTGGGAATTGATAATAACTGACAATATTCGAACCTATATCAAAAACAGTCATAGTGAGGGGCCCGATAACTCTTGCCTGGATACTGGCACTAACCGTTTCTGCGGTTAAGGCGAAGGTAACAGGTTGACCAGACACCAGGCCGGAAATCACTCCACTAAAATCAGTCGTTGCATAGTTGTCAAAGGAACTTTCTGCACTGTCCTGGACACTGCAAACCAATTGGCCCGTACCAGGCGCACCACGCCAAATTTTAAATATTACCGGTGTTGTCCCGGTCAAAGCTTGCCAGCCAATATTTGCTCTCACAGTTCCAAGGTCATTATTGGAACTTGGTGTAACCGTAAGGAATACCAGGGGTGTAGGGGTATTAGTAATGGGTATATTAACTGCCCCTGAAGTATTTTGAGGCAGAGTATAGTATTGGATACTCATATCAAAAATCACTCCTATTATACATATTTAAGAACTTATACTACATGATATGAAGGTATGTCGAAATAAGTTACAGTATGTATGAAAAAATAATTTGATGAAACCTTTTGCTGATCGTCATTACTCGTGAAAAATAAGAGATGTATATAAGATCCGGATATGAGGATTACAGCAATTAAAAGCAAAGGAGCCGGTGAATTTTCACCTGCTCCCTTTTTTAGCTATCGGTCATAATCGTCGAAAGTCCGGAAACCGTTTTTAGATGGGAACTTAATAGTAACAGTTTTTAATTTCGTGCTAATATTTTCGGCTATATTTTCAAGCTTGCCAATTCTTCGTTCAGGTCTTTCAAGTCGGAGGCAATATTTTCTACCGAAGAAAATGATGACGTTATTTGCTCCATTACAGCAGCTTGCTGCTGTGTTGCGCTCGCTATAGACTGAATCTCATTCAGGGATCTGTCAACCAGGCTGTTTATTTTTGAAATAACCTCTATGAGCTTCTTGCTGTGGGATGAGGAATTCACGGAAGCTGATTCTATATCGTTTACTTTCGACTTCATAATATCCTGAAGCTCTTTCAATTCTTCAAATTTTTCGGCAGTCTGCATTACTCTCTGAATGGAAGTTTTAATTGTATTTGTTTCGGATTCTATTGTCTCATATACCGAGTTGGTTTTGTTTTGCAGATCAGCAACCAATTTACTTATATCTGTAGTAGCCTTTCCTGATTGCTCCGCAAGCTTTCTTATTTCATCCGCAACCACAGCGAAGCCTTTTCCTGCTTCTCCGGCCCTTGCAGATTCAATGGATGCATTCAAGGCCAAAAGATTCGTTTGTTCTGATATTGTGTTTATTATCTCTAAAATGCTGTTTATTGAACGGGTCGTATCAAGAAGTGAAGTAATTACCTCTCTTGTATCAACCGTTGATTTCTCGACTATAGCCATATCCTGTATAGTAATATCCATATAATCCTTGCTCTGCTGCGTGGCCTGATAGCTGGAATTGAATACATCAGCCATTTCAGCGGATTTGATCGATACTGTTTCCAAATCTTTTGAAATACTCATTATGAAATCTGAGGAAGCCTGTACATACTGCAGGTTATCTTTACAGCTATTCACCGCTGAGAGCGCATTATCGGCTATTTCCGTATTACCCTTTGATGTTTCTTCCATTGCGGTCGCAAACTGGTTGATCGAGTCATAAAGCGTCTCTGAAGAAACCTTTGACTTTTCTGTAACCGAAGCAAGGGCGTTCACGATTTGTTTCTGCTGCTCAGAATCGGCAAGCGAACTAAACATCCTGTCCAAACGTTTTATAAGCAGGTTGAACAAAAAGAACATGGCAACGAACTCAATAACAAAACCCATTAGTATGGGGATATAATCGGCAGCATCTTCGGTGTGTAGTAATCTGAAATATTGAGAAACAGCCAGGTTTATCAATCCAAGTATAAATGCGGTAAAGGTAAGTTTTTTATCATAATAAAGACAGCTTAAGATACTGGCAAAGAGATATGTAAGATAAACACCGATATGGATATTCGTAGCGAGCATTCCAACAACCATCGTGCTTATAAAAATATTGAGGTATTTCAGGAATATGGGATTTATGTCTTTTCTGGTAAGTATAAAGTTCAAAATAACTAAAATCAAACTGACTATCGTAAAAATCGTTAGCTGCGCCAAATCGATTTTAAAAAAACCTATGAAGGTTATTATGAACAAAGCGGGAAATACCACCAAACATACGACTAATAAGAGTGTTGAAGCAAGCTTGTTAACTTCCTTGGTGTTTGACAGAGCAAACGTTTTTTTATCCATATACCTTTCTCCTGTAGCATATTTAATTTTTATTTCATAATTTTTGACTGCGCTCTAAATAAAAAGCCCTTACATCAAGGACTTTATGTTTTAATAAAGTGGTGATACCAGTATTCGAACCAGTAACTTTTAACGTGTTAAATAGCATTCTTCGAGCCAAATCACCGTACAAGTAAATTATAAGACTGTATTTTAACCATCGTCAACATATTATTGTCGAATTATCTGATATATTGCCATAAATACGCACATATTGAAATAAGCATCCGCAAATAAAAACTATTCACAGCAACTTAAAACCAGGCTCGGTAAAAATAGATCAATGTATTTTTAAAGTTTCATTTCGATTTTCCCGGCACCATCTCAAGGCTTCCATTATTGTAAATGCAATAATGGTACTGGCTTCTGCTATATATGGTTGCTTTAGCGGAGTAGTTTTTCCTCTTTTTAATGTTACATCTACTTGGGCTTAATTCTCGGGAACAGCCATAAACGTTAGCGGTCCTATGACACTGGCCTCTGTCCCTGGGTTTGTCAGTTCAGCTGTAAGGGTATAAGTTACCGGTCCTGAAGTGGTAAATCCACGATCAGCATGGGCCAATGCGGTGACTTTGCGGAAATCAAAGTTCCCTTCTCCAGTGTCCAGCGTGCTGTATATTAAATTACCTGTATTGGGGGCACCACGCCAAATTTTAAAAAGGATGGGAGTAATACGTCCGGACGGCAGCTGCCAACCGACAGCGGCTCTCAGGGCTAAATTGAGGTCAGGAGATGCCTGTACGGTTACTGCAGCCAACGGTGTCATCGATGCGGTGATTGGTATATTTACATTTCCAGAGGTATTATGAGGCAATGTAAAAAATGAACTTATTCCCAGAATAGAAACTGAGGTAGTCAATGCGCCGACAATGCTTGCTGAGCGGCCGGGATCAGGAACTTCCGCAGTTATCACATTGTTAAGGATCAGAGTCAGGATTATAAAAAAAGCATTTGAATTAAAGAACTATCGAAAGATTTCGCAACAATGTCCCACCATGGATCAAAACTTCGTATAAAAACCGGCAGACAATCTTAACGATCATCTGCCGGTATCATGGAACTATTTCATTTTACTATGTTCCAACCAAACAATTGATACAGAAACTTTAAGTCTGCCTATTGATCACTTAATCAACCTGTGTTGTGAGGAACACGGGCAAGGTCATCTGATCAATCTGATCTAAGAGTTCCTCAAGTTCATCCAAATGACGATCCTCATCATTCAGTATTTGTATAAGGATATCCCTTGTTGCATGGTCACGCACTTCACCTGCAAGTGCAATAGCGTCATTATATGCTTTGATTGCACCTTCCTCAGCGGCACGATCATATTCAATTTGTTTTGGAACTTCATCCCCTATATGTATTTTACTAAGTTCACTAACAATTGGTTTACCACCGAGGAACAGAATCCTTCCGATTAGTTTTTCGGCATGTTTCATTTCATCCAGGGCCTTTTTCTCAAAGCCTTCGTGAAGTTTACCGTATCCCCAGTCCTCACACATTTCCGCGTGTACTATGTACTGATTGATAGCCGCAAGCTCGTCTGCAAGCAAAGCATTAAGTGTCTCAATTAGTTTTTGGTTTCCTTGCATTAGTTGATCTCCTTTCTTTAAAATAGTGTTGATAATAAGGCTTATAAAATAAAGATTTCTTTTGAAAACCTGATGATAAAATAATTATTTAATATATAGATAATACCACTCTTTTATTAATTCAACCCATAATTACATATTTTTTTGAATTTCATATAATCTGCCTATGTAATCACAGATTACCTGATAATAAATTTTATCCTTTATTAAATGGGAAAAATATGTCCAGTCCGGCAGAAGAATTAAAAATTATCCCAGGATATCTGCTTTTAATGCTGTATTTAGCGCACAATTGCCTGATTTATTGGGAAATATGCAGGAATCGTAATCATCAGGCAAAGTAATCTTATATTGCATTCCTATCATGCTGATCCCTCCTGTATTATTTTTTTGATTATAATACAATATCTCGTCATTGTATAATTTCGCTGCTTCATTCAGTAAATAGTATAACACTCTTGCCCCATAGATTAATCAGAAGCGAAAATGCCTAAAACGCCATTTCAATACTTGCTCTATATGTTGATGAAATCAATAAGTACCTCATTGATTTTCCGTTTATGCTCAGATAGACTATAATTGTATGTTTAATATAGCAGACTCTTACGATGCATCATTATGACCTAAGCCCTTTCGAACAAATCCATAATAATGTTAACACCCGCATTTCAACAAGACAACAAAAAACTGACAGACAGCCTGAACGACCATCTGCCAGATACAAATAGATATTACATTTTACTTTGTTCTGCTCCAACAATTAACAAAGAACCGCAAATCCTTACAAACAGGTTCTAATCAGACCACACCAAACAGGAGATCGCCGTAGGTTGGCATCGGCCACATACTTGCATCCACCTTGGTTTCAAGCTTATCGGCAACGGCGCGCAATTCGTCCATAATCGGGATTATGATATCTTTATAAGCACGGGCATGCCCCAGTGAATCCCCTTCATGCTTGTCAACTTCCTCTAACTTCGCACTTAGTTTGTTGACAGACGCCTTCAGGGCAGATGTCAACGAGACAAGCTCATCGAGCTCTTCTTTGGCACAGGTGGAATCTGTGTCTGCAGCCTTGAAGGCGGCAACAGTATCTGCGACCTTCTTCGCATAGGCCAACGATACCGGAAGAATCTGCCTGCTTGCCATTTCAATCATAGTCAGGGCTTCTATTCGGATCGTCTTTATATAGTTCTCCAGGCAGATTTCATAACGGGAATGTCTTTCTGTTGGGCTTAAAACGCCATGCTTTTCAAGTACCTTGACGTTCTTTTCAGCGATAAGCACCGGAATGGCATCGACAGAGCTCTTCAGATTGGGCAGACCTCTTCTCTCGGCTTCAGCGACCCATTCTTCGGAATAGTTATTGCCATTGAAGATAATGCGCTTATGTTTCTTTATGATCTCCTTGACCACGGCATTCACTTCTGCGTTAAAGTCCTCAGCCTTTTCAAGACGATCGGCGATCTGGCTGAGTGACTCTGCCACAATGGTATTGATTATAAAGTTCGGTGTAGCGATGGACTGTGAGGAACCCACGGACCTGAACTCAAATTTATTGCCTGTAAATGCAAAGGGTGAGGTCCTGTTTCTGTCGGTGTTATCCTTCGGAAGAACCGGAAGTGTGGAAACACCGATTTCCAGGGTCCTGCTGTTTCCGTTGTTTTTGACAACACCGGTTTCTATCTGTTCGATAACACTGGTCAGTTCATCTCCAAGGAATATGGACATGATTGCCGGAGGCGCCTCGTTTGCTCCAAGTCTATGGTCATTTCCGGCTGTGGCCACTGAGAAGCGCAACAGATCCGCATAATCATCGATAGCCTTAATGACAGCCACCAGGAAAATAAGGAACTGAGCATTCTCACACGGTGTTGAGCCGGGATCAAGCAGGTTCTTGCCATCGTCGGTAGAAATGGACCAGTTATTGTGTTTACCGGAGCCATTTACACCTGCAAACGGCTTCTCATGCAAGAGACATGCAAGTCCGTGCCTTTCAGCAACTTTTTTCATGATTTCCATGGTAAGCTGGTTATGATCAGTTGCGATATTGGTGGTGGCAAACACCGGAGCCAGCTCGTGCTGTGCAGGCGCAACCTCATTATGCTTGGTTTTTGCGGTAACACCAAGCTTCCAGAGTTCAGCATCCAGATCATGCATGAAATTTGATATCTTTTCTTTCAGTATTCCGAAATAATGGTCCTCAAGCTCCTGTCCTTTAGGCGGCCTGGCACCAAACAGGGTTCTTCCGGTGTAGAGCAGATCCTTACGTTTCATGAAGTAATCCTTGTTCACAAGGAAGTATTCCTGCTCAGGTCCTAAGGTCGTTACGACCCGCTTGGTGGTGGTATCGCCAAAGAGTCTCAGAATACGAAGCGCTTGTTTGGATAGTGCCTCCATTGAACGCAAGAGCGGGGTTTTCAGGTCCAGTGCTTCGCCCGTATAGGAGCAGAAGGCAGTGGGAATGTACAGTGTCTTATCCTTAACAAATGCAGGCGAAGTACAATCCCACGCGGTATAGCCCCTGGCCTCGAAGGTTGCGCGAAGACCGCCGGAGGGGAAGGATGAAGCATCGGGCTCACCCTTGATCAGCTCTTTGCCTGAGAATTCCATAATGGCTTTGCCATCACCTGTAGGTGTCAGGAAGGAGTCATGCTTTTCGGCAGTAACGCCGGTCAATGGCTGGAACCAGTGGGTAAAATGGGTTGCTCCCATTTCAACCGCCCAATCCTTCATAACACACGCTACGACTTCGGCTACATCCGGATCAAGCGGAAGACCTTCCTTAATTGTTTTCTTCAGCTTCTTATAAGTAGGTTTTGGCAGACGCTCCTGCATAATCGTATCATTAAACACAGCTGAACCAAATATGCCGGAACCGACCTCATTAATACATTTTTCCATGATCTATTCTCCTTTCAAAATTCTTAAATAGTTTGATCTAACTTCGCTGATTTTTAAAATTTCCGGTTCATAACCGGTTATAACCCGATAAAAATACAAAAAAGGCGCTCCACTCTTATTGGTGAAACGCCCTTGTTTCTGTTAAAACGCTATTTACATGTTTCAGGTCCAACAACCAGAATCCATCAATGGATTCTATACGCAATGGATCAGCTTTCCGGTAATCTCATCAAGAATATCAATCTTTATGCCCTGACTCATCGCATAATCAAAATTTGTTTTTATTTTAGCAGACTCCAAAATATTTTGCAAGATACAAATTTAAAAATTTCATTTTTTTAAATTAAATACAATAATGTACCGACCTGATCCAAGGTTTCTGTTCATCCTGAACAATAAGCTAAAGTTTTGCTCTTTCAAGCATTTGTCCTTATTGTTCCTTTCCGTTGCATCGAAAGATGAACCTTCTTGTCCTTGCTGCCTTTACTGTCCTTATTTGACGCCATCATCATATATATCCTGCATTTTTATTGTCCGATCAACTTTCGCAACAAGGCTTCAGCCTTGCGAATATCTGCTTTCCCACCGGTTTTCTTCATAATGTAGCCGAACATCATGTTGATGGCTTTGTCCTTACCGTTTCTGACATCGGCTGCCGCCTTGGGATTGGCCTCGATGGCTTCCTTGCATAAGTTTTCAAGCGTCTCGTCGGAGATACCCACCAGATCTTCCGGCCTAATAAACTCCTCTACCGATTTGCCGCTTTTCAGCATCTTTTGTAAGGTACTCTGTGCAACTCCGATGTTGATTTTTTTCTCATCGGCGAGCTTTACAAGGGCAGCAAACTGTGACGCGGAAATCCTTATGTCGAATAATTCTTTTTCCTCCTCGGTGTCCATATTGGAAAATATAGTGCCGACAATCAGGTTAGCCGCATTTTTAACACTCGCACCCTCGGCCAATGCGCCTTCGAAGAATTCCGCCACCTTTCTGTACTTAAATATCTGTCTGGCTATGGCTTCGGAAAGCCCCAGCACATTAATGTACCGCTTAAGCTTGTCAAATGGAAGTTCGGGCAAGGACGCCCGGATTTCTTCTACCTTTTCATCGTCGATACAGAATCTCAGAATATCGGGATCAGGGAAATAACGGTAATCATCAGAGTTTTCCTTATCACGCATAGGGGCGACGCTATTGGTTTTCTCGTCGTAGCGCATGGTCTGCTGAACGATGGTTCCTCCAGCATCCAGAATATCAGCCTGTCTTTCCGCCTCGGCCATGACAGCTTTTTGAATAAAGCTCAAGGAGTTGATATTCTTGGTTTCGGTTCTAACTCCGAAATTGGGATCGCCGGGCTTTCGCAGTGAAAGATTGACATCGCAGCGCATGGAGCCTTCCTGCATCTTGCAGTCCGATATGCCGATATAGCGCATGGTAAGCTGCAGTTTTTCGGCATACTCTTTCGCCTCTTCGGCAGAAGAAATATCAGGCTCAGAAACGATCTCAATCAGAGGAACACCACCTCGATTATAGTCAATATAGGTATACCCGTTCTCATGGATGAGCTTTCCGGCATCCTCTTCGATATGAATGCGGGTAATGCCTATACGCTTGCCGCTGTCCAGCTCGATATAACCTTTTTCACAGAGGGGCTCATCATATTGAGAGATCTGGTACGCCTTGGGCAAATCGGGATATACATAATTTTTTCGGTCCATATGGGATTTGGTATTTATTTTGCAGTTCAGCGCCAGGCCAGCCTTGATGGCATACTCCACCACTTTTTGATTCAGGATGGGCAGGGATCCCGGCTGACCGGTACAAACAGGACAGCAATGGGTATTGGGTTCTCCACCGAATTCGGTGGTGCAGCCGCAGAAGATCTTGGTTTTGGTGGCCAGCTCAACATGGGTTTCAATACCGCAGACAATTTCATAATTCATGCCCTGGCACCTCCTTCGTAAACGCCGGCTTTAATACCTGAGTTTTGTTCATAGAAATTTGCTATTTGAAGAACTGTTGCTTCATCAAACTTATTGCCGATGATCTGCATACCTATCGGTAAGCCCCTGGAGTCCTCCCCGCAGGGGACTGATATGGCCGGAATGCCCGCGATATTTACCGGCACGGTACAGATATCAGACAAATATATCTCAACCGGGCTGGCTCCCTTGTAATTCAACGGGAACGCAGTATTGGGAGCAGTGGGAGCAATGAGCGCATCACATTTTTCGAAGACGGCATCGAATTCCCGATTGATTTCTTCACGGATCAGGCAGGCTTTCTTATAATAAGCATCGTAGTAGCCGCTGGACAACACATAGGTCCCCAGCATGATACGGCGTTTGACTTCGTCACCGAAGCCTTCGCTCCTGGTTTTCATAATCATATCTTCGATGCTGGTATAAGATGACGCACGATGACCGTATCTGATGCCATCATACCGTCCCAGGTTGGAGGAAGCTTCAGCACAGGCAATGATGTAATATACGGGAAGCGCGATCTTCAAGGCCGGCAGCCTTATGTTCTCAATGATCGCGCCATTCTTTTCAAACAGGGCGACAGCTTCCATAATCTTAGATTTTATCTCCGGATTGATGCCATCAAAGAACTCTTCGGCCACACCGATGCGCATGCCCTTGACATCCCGGTCCAGGCATTCAGCCAGAGATGCGCCATAATCATGATCCACACTGGTCTGATCGCGTTTGTCGCCTCCTTTGATAGCATCGAAAACAATGGCAGCGTCCTTCACACTTGTTGTCAGGGGACCAATCTGGTCCAGGGAGCTGCCGTAAGCAATGAGCCCATAACGGGATACCGCGCCATAGGTTGGTTTTAATCCGACAACACCGCAGAATGAGGCCGGTTGACGTATGGAACCACCGGTATCCGAGCCCAGGCTGTACACCGCAAGATCGGCGCATACGACTGCAGCTGAGCCGCCCGAAGAACCGCCGGTCACATATGCTGTGTTTATCGGATTTAATGGCGCACCATAGCAACTGGTTTCCGAGGTGCTTCCCATGGCAAACTCATCCATATTGGTCTTACCCAGAAGCACTGCGCCCCGGGCTTTCAGCTTCTCCCAGGCAGTCGCGTCATAATAAGGCTTAAAGCCGTCAAGGATTTTGGAACAGCAGGTGGTGGGAAGCCCATCAGTACAAATATTGTCCTTAAGGGCCATGGGGATACCGCATAGCAGCGGCGCATCGTCCTCTTTAATCATTCGGTCGGCCTGTTCCGCAGCCTTCAGGGCAATGTCAAAGGTCAAATGCACATAGGCATTGAGGGTTGGATTCAGTTTTTCAATGTTATTAATATATGTTTTCGTCAGCTCCACCGCGGAGATCTCGCGCTTTCGAAGCCTGGAGGCAAGTTCAGATATTCCCGTTCTCATTTTTTGCTCCTTTCCACGCTGAAGAATCCGTTATACCCCTCGACATTGGAAAGGATCTTATCGTTGGGCAGAGACGGCGCCACCTCGTCGGGGCGCAGCGCTTCAAATGGAACCATCCTGGCACCGACGCTCCTTATCTGTTCGGTACCGCCCTCGATGGATTGGTTGATGGTATCGGCAAATGCAATGATCGCATCGAATTCGGCCGTGAATCTTTCGAGCTCTTCATCGGAAAAGCTAAGCTTTGCCAGCCTGGCGAGCTTTTCAATCTCAGTTTTTGTAACTGCCATAATCCTCACTCCATTCTGACGGCATCTGGTTTACATTTACCCGGATACGCCGATCATAATCAATTCCTGATTTTAATATGCACCTCACGGAGCTGCTGTTCGGTCACTTCGCGGGGAGAACCGCACATCAGGTCCTGTGCGTTGCTGCACATAGGAAAGGCAACGACTTCCCGGATGTTTTCTTCATTCTTTAGGAGCATGATCATCCGGTCAACCCCCGGGGCCATGCCGGCGTGTGGCGGAGCTCCGTACTGGAATGCATTATAGAGCGCTCCGAACTTCTTTTTCAAGTCCTCCTCATCGTATCCCGCAATTTCAAAGGCTTTCACCATGATATTCATGTCGTGGTTTCTTACTGCGCCCGAGGAAAGCTCAACGCCATTGCATACGATATCGTACTGGTATGCCAGTATGTCCAGGGGCTCCCTGGATATCAGCGCCTCCAGCCCGCCCTGCGGCATGGAGAAGGGGTTATGGGTAAACTGGATTTTCCCGGTCTCCTCATCTATTTCATACATTGGAAAATCATTTACATAGCAGAAGCGGTAAGCATTTTTCTCGCAGATATCGAGGCGCTTGCCCAGCTCATTGCGAATAAGTCCTGCGTATTTGCAGGCCAACTTTTCCTTGTCGGCAATGAAGAAGATCACATCGCCGGGTATGAGCCCTGCAATCTGAGCCAGTTCCTTTTTTAGTTCCTGGGGTATGAATTTATCGATGGGACCTTTATAGGTCATATCCTCTTGTATCTCAAGATAGCCCAGTCCGGGCATTCCAATAGATTGCGCATATTCCAGCAGCTTTTCATGGAAGCTCCTGGACATTTCGGCATGAACCTTGATGGCCCTGACTGTCTTGTTGTGGAATGGTTTGAAGGTGCACCTCTGGAAGAAATCGGTCACATCGATGATGCGCAAAGGGTTGCGCAGATCAGGCTTGTCGGTGCCGAACTCCAGCATTGCCTGCTTATAGCTGTAAACAGGGAACGGCGCTTCTGAGATTTTATACCCTTCGGGCGCGAACATTTTAAAGGTTTCAGTAAGTACCTCCTCGCCAACGCGGAAAACGTCTTCCTGGGTTGCAAAACTCATTTCAAAGTCAAGCTGATAGAACTCGCCCGGAGAACGGTCCGCGCGCGCATCTTCGTCGCGGAAACATGGGGCGATCTGGAAATACCTATCGAATCCTGAAACCATCAACAGCTGTTTATATATCTGGGGTGCCTGGGGCAGTGCATAGAATTTTCCTTTATACTTTCTGGATGGAACGATATAATCCCTTGCTCCTTCCGGAGAGGATACCGACAGGATCGGCGTTTGGATCTCGACAAATCCCATTTCGCTCATCTTCTGTCTCAAAAAGCTGATCACCCGGGACCTGAAGAGGATGTTCTCCTTCACCTTCCGGTTTCTCAAATCAAGATAACGGTACTTTAATCGCACTTCCTCACGAATTTCCTTGGAGGTGGCAATTTCAAACGGCAGATCCTTATAGACCCGGCCTAAAACTGTGACCTTTTGCGCCGCAAGCTCAATAGTGCCCGTGGGGATCTTGGGGTTATATGTTTCTTCATCCCGTTTTTCAATTACACCTTCAATGGACAGGCATTCTTCTTTTCTGATACCTTTTGGAAGCTCGATGTTCCTGAATACTACCTGCATGACACCGTACATGTCCCTAAGATCGATAAATGATACGCCGCCGTGGTCACGGATGTTTTCCACCCAGCCGGCAATTTTAAGTACGGTGCCGATATCTGCTTCGGTAATTTCATTCATTGTTTTGGTACGATAAATCTCTGACATAAAACCTCTCCCTCCTCATCTTTTCTAGATTCACTGTGTCGGGAGAGCACCTATGAATATAAAAAGCTGCTCGCCCGAAATAGAAATTTCAGGGCGAACAGCACTATAATCGTCCGCGGTACCACCTGAATTACTGTACTCCATTGTACAGTCACTCCTTAGTGTCTCCCGTTGTAACGTACGGTTCTACGTCGCACCTACTCGTCATATGCAATATGACTTTCAGATTGAAGCTGGTGAAGTGTTATTCACATGAATTCACTTTACAGGGTTCTCACCATTCCCCGCTCTCTGTAAACGATAATTCATGCTACTTCTCTTCGTCATTGCTTTGCCGAATATTATAATATGAGCTGGCTTGACCTGTCAATATAAAATTTTTACCTGTGAAGCCATATGCTCTACACTTCAATTGACAAATTAAGTTCTGTACAATAGATTTAAAACCCTTTATCTTCAACTACAGCAATGGCATCAATTTCAATCAGGCATAATATGGATTAGCAAGACCGACAACTTTGAGGACCGTAATCAACGGATGTTGAAATTACAATAATTGTAGGTTTTCTTAAGTCAGGGGTACAGGCAATCCGAATATCAATCTGCAGCCCTCAAAATGATAGTGAGTTTATCAAGGATCTTGAAATAATCAGAGATGTCATAAAATCATACCAATAATTTTATTATTAATTAAAATCACTGTTAAAATCTTTTATTCTCACTCCGCCGAGTACGCCGTCACAATACTCAAATGAGAATAAATAACTGTCCTTGTTGTACGAGAAATCAATTATTGCCTTTTCTTTTTTAAGTTTAGACAGTAATTGATTTACCATTTGGTAGCGCTCATCAATGTTTCCATTTTGATAAGTACTGGATTGTATAAGTTCTTGAAGCTGTTCATCAACATATTCATTCAAATTTAATCCTTCTTTCATCTCAGATGACTCGATAGACACAGAGGAAGCCTTTTGAAAATCTGATTGATTTATATCTGATGATTCTCCATTATCCAGATAATGTATCTTCGTGCATCCTACTGTACTTAATACTATAATATATAAAACTATCAAAATAAAGGTCGCTAATTTGAGTTTACATTCAGTCATTATTACCATCCTTTATTTTCAGGAGTGCCGTTTAATCGGCACTCCTGTGTCAAAATCTACTAATCTATTTTAACATTATCAATAAGACAAGCTGAATCATAAATTTTGTCCCCGACATCGTATATAATAAAGCAGAGAGTGATCATCTTACCACGATAAGCTGATACATCAATGGTGGCACTTTTCCATCCCGTGTGATACGCTGTGTCGTCCCCACCTGCAAAATCAACACCTTTTACTGAGATCCATTCTGAAGTATTGATTGATTCATATAATTCTTCAAATACAACTGACGTTTTATGTTTTAACTGCACAACAAATGCATCATTGTATTTGGTTCCGACCCATTCCATGGGTTCTTCTGAAACAAAATCATATTCAAAGCTAATTGAGGTTGCAAATTCAGGAACAACAAAGGTCTGGTACATCATACTGCCTTCAGTTCCTTCGCCAATAACAGCAGTTGTTTTCGAGCCTATACCGGTAGTAATTATAGCCATTCGCAAATTATACAATCCTTGAGTTTCTATCTCACCTAATTTCGCAATTGACCGAACATCTCCTTCAATTTTCCATGATGAAGGATACCCGTATAGTATATCAGTCATTGAGCTGAAATCACCATTTTTTATACCTATATGGTATAGTCTTGCATTTTCACTGCCTTTTAGGATCGGATAAGCAATAGGTATTTGGGGGTCATATGGCTTATCAAAGTAAGCCTCATACCAGACTTTATGATTTTCACCATTTTCCGAAATTGCAATGTCAAAGGCGGTTTTGGTGGTCTCACCTTCTATCAGTTGGTCAACATAAGTCTTCATAAACTCTCTGCAATATACCGCAT
>ERZ773359.3079-NODE-3079-length-19821-cov-9.204897_pt1 | contig 19821 bp, 21 predicted proteins | sample MGYA00374955_ERZ773359 | MGnify/ENA primary metagenome ERZ773359 (study PRJEB29098, sample SAMN04486028) | biogas fermenter metagenome | study: EMG produced TPA metagenomics assembly of the Biogas fermentation microbial communities from Germany - Plant 4 DNA1...
TGCCATTCTTCCCATGGCTGATCCCGGCCGCCTCTAGCGCCTGAACAGCTCCTTGCGCCATACCGTCGTTCTGAGCATAGATGACGTTGAAATCCTTTTTCGCGGCAATTGCGGCTTCAACCACTTTACGGGCTTCCTCAAGGCTCCAAGTGTCTCCACCGGTTCCATCAGCCACAATGTTGAGTTTACCCTCTTCGGCGGCTTTGAGTAACGGGGCGCTGCGCCCGATCTCAGCTGCGCTCCCCAACTGCCCACGAATCAAGACGACATTAATGGGTTTTGGAACATTATTCAACACCCAGTCTGTTGCCAAGCGACCCTCATAATGCATGTCGGAGAGAAGCGCCGCCTCATAGTTGGAGGGGTCCGTATCAATTGCCCGATCAAAGAGGATAACCCTCACACCGGCTCTTTTTGCCGACCGCAGAACGTCGTCCCATCCGGAGGCGTTGGCGGCCGAGATCAGGAGATAGTCCACTCCATCGCGGATATACCCTCTGGCCGCTGCGATCTGCTCGCTGTTGTCCGCGGTATTGGTCTGTTTGGCGTCATAGCCGTTTTCCCTTGAGAAGACCACGTTCATGTCTTCCACATTGGCCTGACGGTAGCCGGATTCTTCCGGCGGTAAATTCACAATCCCAACCTTAATCAGTTTTTTTGAGGCCGCCAAGGTCAACCCACACGCGGTAGACAAAACCAAAGTAACTACTAACAGTAACAATCCTACTCTCGTCAACCTTTTCATCATTGAACCTCCTCTAAGTTTTTTGACTGAAACAAGATAACCCAGCCAACGTTTGGAAAAATAACTTTCGTTTTATTGAACTGGCCCCCAACACCCCCGTTTCTCTGATTTTATATTAAGCAGCCTTTGCCAAAGAGCGGCCGCCTTTTCCTTTTAATCTGTTATTAATGTTACTATTATTAATATAAAAAATGGGCGGTCCAATTAGAATAGAAATTTTTTGTTTATGCTATAATAATTTTTATAAATCCGTTACATTGCTTCGTTGCAAGTTTTACGATACTTAGATCTTCATAATCTTCGTCCGTCTTTACGGCGCAAAAGGGATAGACTTTAAAAGCGTGCGGAGAACAAGAAAAGGATTTTAAAATTTAAAAAACCGGGCACCAAGCCCGGTTAAAAGCAATCACCAGATATATATAAAACGATTTCGTTGTTAGTCCCTGGATCTTTTAAGACCAAGAACAGATTCTTTAATACCTAAAGCCGAATCTAGTTTAGTGTATATGACCGATGTAGCGCCAAATTATACCGGCTGATTTGTCAGGTATTCTAACCGCCGGTACTGGAGGGCCTCGGCTAAATGGGCGGTTTCGATCGTCTCCTGGCCCGCTAAATCCGCAATTGTCCGCGCCACACAGAGCAGACGGGAGTACCCCCGGGCGGTGATCCCAAAATTGCGCACCGCAGCCGCCATTAACCTTTTTCCCTCCTGACCTAATGAACAGTGTTTTTTAATTTCGTCTGCGCCCATCTGGGCGTTGCAAAATAGCCCCTTTCCTTTGAACCGCTCCTCCTGCCGTCTGCGTGCCGCCGCCACCCTAACCTTAATTTGCCTTGATTCCTCGCCGTTACCGGCTGCGGTCATATCTTCATATTTCAGTCTTGGCGTCTCGACCATGAAATCGATCCGGTCGAGGAGCGGACCGGAGAGCCGTGCATTGTATCTTTGGATTTGCGCTGGCGTACACCGGCATGCTTGAAGGGGATCCCGGTAAAATCCACACGGACAAGGGTTCATCGCTGCCACCAGCATAAACCGACTTGGGTACACCAACGTAAGGGTGGTACGCGCGATGGTGACTTTACCATCTTCCAGCGGTTGTCGTAAAACTTCCAGTACCTCCCGGTGAAATTCGGGGAATTCATCGAGGAAAAGGACGCCGTGATGGGCCAACGTTACTTCACCGGGCCGCGGGTAGTTTCCTCCACCGACCAAACCGGCTTTGGTGGTGGTATGGTGGGGACTGCGAAAAGGGCGCTGCCGTAGGAGGGTGACACCCGGTGGTAACAAACCAGCGATACTATAGATCTTCGTAAGCTCAAGGGCCTCTTCCTGGCTCAAAGCGGGGAGAATGGAAGGTAGTCGCCGGGCCAACATTGTTTTGCCCGAACCGGGGGGGCCGACCAGTAAAATATTATGCCCGCCCGCCGCCGCAATCTCCAGGGCCCGTTTGGCCGTTTCCTGACCCCGTACATCCGCAAAGTCTTCCACTTCAGTACTGGCGGCGCTTTCTTCCTTTACTTCTGCTTCTACCTCCGGAAAACGGCCCGTCTGTAGAAACTCAACCGCTCCCCGGAGATGTTGAACCGGAACTAATTTAATTCCCCGTACGGCCAAGGCTTCCGACAAATTACCGGCCGGTAACATTAGAAAGTCTTTTCCATTATCACGGGCCGCAAGTGCCAAGGATAAAATCCCGCGAACCGGCCGGATCGAACCGTCAAGGGCCAATTCGCCGACGATAAACCCGCTGTCGAGAGCCGCCGGCCCAAAACACCCTTGAGCGCAAAGGATTCCCAGCGCAATCGGGAGATCAAAACCACTCCCCTCTTTGCGCAAATCGGCTGGTGCTAAGTTAATCACGATCCGGTGCCCCGGAAAACTAAACTCCGAATTTTTGATCGCGGCACGAACCCGTTCTTTCGCTTCTTTGACGGCAATGTCCGCCAAACCGACTAAATCAAAGGAAGGAAGTCCGAGGGACAGATCAACCTCCACTTCGACTGGAAACCCGTCAATTCCAACCACCGTCCCACTGGTAACCTTGGCAAACATCAGTAATAGTTGCCTCCTTCCACCCGAAAGGCATCCGTGATTAGCTGGTAATTAAGGAGGTTACCTTGGCGATCCAAATTAAGGGCAATAATATCAAACCGGCAGGGCAGATCCGAATAGCAATGTTGTTGTAAAAAACAGAGGGCAGTCCGGACCAAGTGGTTTCTTTTCCGTTTGGTAATGGCTTCAAGCCCATCGCCATACGCTTTACCGATTCTAGTCTTTACTTCAACAAAAACAAGATGATTTTCATCTTTGGCAATCAGATCAAGCTCGCCGTAACGGGTGTAATACTTTTGGTGTAGGATCAGATAACCCCGTTCCTCCAGGATCTGGCGGGCGATGAACTCCCCATAATTGCCCAGCCGCCGTCGGTCCATTATCCTCACCTTTTCTTCTTTTCGCTTAGATTTCGCCCTCCCTTCTCCCTTTTCCTGCTATTTTTTTCCATTGATAGCTCTTTTTAGACGCGTTATGGTCCGACAACCCACTTTTTTGCCGAATAACCGCTTGTCTTAATGCTAAAAATAGGCATAAAACGGGGTTAGGAGAGTTTTGATGAAGATTGATAAAACAACGACATCCATAATAGTCGGAGCGTTATCTACAATCCCATATGAGATATTGACAACGGTGTTAAAATTACTTGGGTATGCCCGGTACAGTGTTTACGAATTAAGTAGCTTGATGATTACACTAAACCGGCCCCACATGTTGCTCGGTGCTTTTTTGTCGATGACCTTGGGCGCAAGTATAGCGCTGATCTTATACAAAATTGCTGTCGAGTGCTTTGGCTGGGAAAATCTAATTTTTAAAAGCATTTTTCTCAACCTGCAGTGCTGGATCCTGTTGGAAGGGCTTTTTATGTGGCTTATTGAGGGGCGCAATCTTATTCCGTTCCGGCCGATCAGTGATTATTACTCCCATTTATTTAGCGTTATTATCTTCGGGGTGATTTTGGGGCTGCTGTTCCGGAAGTATATAAAATCTTACTGAACAGGAGTTTGCTCTTGGTCCTAACCCGAACGTTCCTTTCCGACCTCTTCTTCCAATTGCCAGATAAAGGCAAGAATCTCCGCCGTTAACTGGTAAGCCTCGGGCGGAATGTAACCGCCGATTTCCACCCCTTCCAATAGCTTATATAAATCGGGATCGGCAATCGTCGGCACCTTAGCCTCACGGGCCAACGCTAAAATAGCCTCGGCGACCAATCCTTGGCCTTTGGCCAAGACGACCGGAGCTTCGTCTTCCGCTTGTCGGTAGCGTAGGGCAATCGCTTTGATCATCTTCGCTTCCATCTTATAACCACCCATCAATCCGCAGTGGTTGAAAGGGCGCTGCCTCCTCCCCCTGGTACTCTTCAAATTCTACCAACTGGACTGGCCAGCCCTTCTCTTCAAGATACGCTTTTAAACCAGCAAAATGATTCGGACTTAAAACAGAACCGTCTGCCACCACTTTCAGTTTTAAGCCGAATTGATTATTGACCCCAATAATCTCTAGTTTGCCGAAGACAGCAGACTGGTAAGCTAAACAAAAAGCATAACGCCGACGGTTTGGTGCGCGGCCCTCGTTTCCTTCGTCGTCGCTGGTTTGGTCAAGGGGAGCAAACCCCCGTCCCGCCCAGCGTATTTCCTTCTGGGGGGTGGGAAAAAAGTAAAAAAGGAAATGAGGCAAACCTGGATCGTGTTGGGCTTGATGCCGCAGAAAGGTCCCCGCTTCCCGGAAGACCACTTCCAGAAGCTCATCTTTGGTCGCAACCGCAGTGTTGTTTTTCTCCGCAGCATCCGCCCCTTTGTCGACCGGTCTTTTATCTAAAAAGGGCAGAATGGGTGGTTGTTCGCCGGTCCGTTGCCACATGACCTTCTGGACCGACGGAAACAATATGTAAAGAGCCCAAAGGAGGGTCCGTGGCGTTAGCGGAAGTGCTCTCGCTTGTAAGAAGGCAACCACCCGGGGATGGATTTTGACCCCCCATTCTTTTTCCGCAGTGAATAACCCCTTTTTCAGATTGAAAAACACTTCCCGGGTCAGCGGTAAACTTTCCTGCACGGCAGCAAGAAGAAGTCTCCGCCCTAAATCTTCCTCACCAGCAAACAGTTCTTTATAAAAGGGTAACGCTTCCTCAAGGGTTTCGAGGCGATAGGGCGAAAGGACGACCAGGCCCGGTTCTTCCCGGAGAAGGCGGAAGACAACCTCCTCGCCGAGGGGCACCGCCTCCCCTTCCACTTTCACCGGAAAAACTCCTTGCTTGGTTCGCAGGATCACCTGTCCGTCTTTGCTTTGCTCCAGATGTCCCTGGATAAAACCCTTCGCCCTCAGCTGATAAGGAAGTAGATATCCGGTGCCCATACACTTAAACCCCTTTCCGTCCTAATTTGGAGCCCGCTGCTTGGTCCAGGGTTAATTGGAGATGCAGGTTAAAACTGCGTCGGTGGATGGGGCAAGGCCCCATACGGGCGAGAGCAGCGTAATGTTGAGCAGTAGGGTACCCTTTATGTTTCGCAAAGCCATAGCCGGGAAAGGCCTGATCCAACTCGACCATCAGACGGTCGCGGGTCACTTTCGCCAGAACGGAAGCGGCGGCAATCGAAAGACTGCAGGCGTCGCCGCCCACCACCCCGCGGTGGGGTATTTTAATCCCCGACCAGGCATGTCCGTCAAGTAATAAAAAATCCGGTTTCACGGGCAAGTTTTCAACCGCACGCATCATCGCCAGTCGCGACGCGTTCAGGATGTTTAAACGGTCGATCTCTTCAACTGAGGCTTGGCCTAGGCCATAGGGGATCTTTGTCGCCAACAGTTGTTCGTAAACAACCTCCCTTTGCTTGGGCGTTAATTTTTTCGAGTCGTTCAGATGGCCAATAAAAGTCCCGGGGGGAATAATGGCTGCTGCCGCCACTACCGGTCCCGCCAAAGGACCCCGGCCGGCTTCATCGACCCCGGCAATCCGTTGATAACCAGCAACTTGCAGTTGGTGTTCCAACTTGTACATGGCGTGTAACCTTTTTTCTTCCTCTTGACGCCAGATGGTTTCATCCTGTATCTTTTTCCCCATCGGCTGCACTCCTTATTCTCCACCGGAAACAAGCATAGCTAAACCTGCCTTCGTACCGGGCAGGTTTAGCTGTTGTGGATGGCAGTTGTTTTTTAACGTATTACATTAGTTTAATCGGTTAAACCGTAGATTTCTAAAGCGATAATTCCTGGAAATCTCGTTTAGACTAAACTTCCAATGATCTTTTCCCGCTCCCCAAACAGATAATCGATGACCGGTATTTCAATCATGGTATAACACCCCGGTTGTTGTTTAAAGCCAGCCCGGGCAGCGGCCACCATGACCTGGGCGGTAAGGGCGGGATTGTTGATCCGCATCTCAAATTTGAGCTGCTGATTATGGGTACGCCCTGACGCCCCCTTTCTTTCCAAAAGAACACCATGGCCCATATCGATTAAATCTTGAACCTGAGGGACAAAGGTTACAACCGTTTCATCATTGATAAAATAGGGATCTTGCTTAATTGCCTGTTCTACACCTTTGGGGTCCGCCTCCGGCGCCAGCTGGACATAGACCATCCTCCGGTGTAAGCCGGTGCCAACCGGAACGGTTAACGACAGGGCATCTATCACCCCGGGGATGGCTTTCACTGCAGTGGTATGCCCCATCGACATCCCGGGACCAAAATTCGTGTAGGTAATCCCCTGCGGAGCCATGAACTGAAAGAGACACCGGATCAGCGAGTCGGTACCTGGATCCCAGCCGGCAGCAATCACGCTGGTTTTACCATGGTTTTTCGCGATGGGTTCCAATTGCTGCCGGTAATTGACCAGGTCACTGTGGACATCGTAACTATCAACCGTATTAATCCCCATCGCCAGAACTTCCGCCGCTGCTTTAGGAACCAAACGGGACGGTAGCGCTAGAAAAGCCACGTCAACCGCGTCCAGCTCCGATAAGGCTGTTACCACCGGAACTCCTTTTAATTGCGCGGAGGATTTCTGCACCGATTCTGGACGCCGTACTACGCCAGCCAGTTGAAAGTCGGGCGCCGTCTCTATTGCTTCAACTAAAAAACGGCCAATATTGCCATAGCCTATAATTGCCGCCTGATACCGCTTCATCTTCGTCAGGTCCCTCCTCGAATATTAACTTACGGATAAGTTTCGTTTAAACTCAAGGTATAAGGCAGGAAATAGCCTTTAAAATAAGGAAATTTGTATTTGTATTTTAAAAACCAATACTTAATGATGGAGGATTGTTCATGCGTAAAGATTATCATACCCACACTTACCGTTGTAAACACGCCGAACACGCCGAAGCCGATGTCATTGACTATGCGGCCGTTGCTGTTCAAAAAGGACTGCAGGTCTTAGGGGTTAGCGATCATACACCACTCCCTGTGTTACCCGACGAACGCTGGAGTCGAATCCGCATGAACCTGTCCGAACTGGATAGCTACAATGATGCCGTCGAAGAGGCCAGGGCCGCCCACCCGGAGCTGACGATTCTGAAAGGAATGGAATGTGAATATAGCCCGGATTTCATCGGGTTTTACCAGGAAGAGCTTTTCGGAAAACGGAACTTCGACTATTTAATCGGCGGAAATCATTATGTACCCTATAATGGCGGTTGGGTCGGCGTCCATTCCTACCTAAAGAGCAAAGAAGAGTTGATGGCTTACGCCGACCACATGGTGGAAACGATCGCTTCCGGCTTATTTGCCTTCATCGCCCATCCCGATCTCTTTGGTAACTCCTATGAACTCTGGGACGAGCATGCCATAGAGTGTTCAAAACGGATTCTAGAAGCCGCCGCGGCTTACAAAGTACCCTTAGAGGTCAATGCCTATGGCTTTCGTAAGCCCAAAATCAAAACAAAAGCGGGCACCCGTCCCCCCTATCCCCTTCCGCCCTTTTGGGAAATGGCGGCCGAGTACAAAGGAATTACGGTCATCGCCAACTCCGACGCTCACAAGCCAAAAGATGTGGGTGAAACCGCTACCGTGGACAGAATAATCGACCAGTTTGGCTTAGTCAGAGCGGATCTATCTTACTTGGAAAAACCTTCGCACCATCCGGTATCCGCCACGCACCGCGCGTGTGAATGATTGCTTTTACCCGCTTGCCTTTTAATTACAAGCTTCCTGGCTGATCATACTCCGGCGCAGTGCCTCCCCCTGCTTTTGGTCGCGAAGCAACTGGGCCTTTAACGCTTCAGGGGAAGCAAATTTCTGCTCCTCCCGTAAAAAATGTAAAAACTCCACGGTCAGAAGTTCACCGTAAATCTCCCGGGAAAACCGGTCAATAAAAACTTCCACCAACGGAACGTGGTGGTCAAAGGTGGGTTTACAACCCACATTGGCTAAACCATAGTATACTTCCCCGTTTAGAATGACGCGGACAAAATAGGCACCAAATTTCGGCAGTAACCGGTCGGGCGGGTAGGCTAAATTCGCGGTGGGAAAACCTAAATTTTTACCCAATCCCTGCCCCCTGCGGACAATACCGGCCAGAGTAAAGGGCCGGTTGAGCATTACATTGGCCGCCTCCACTTGCCCACGCTGCAAAAACGCCCGGATCTGCGTGCTACTGACAATCTTCCCTTGCACTTTGACGGGCGCCACTACTTCCCCATAGAGTCCTTTTTTCTGCATAGAGGTTAAGATTAGATTGGTATCGCCAGCACCACCGGCCCCGAAAGTAAAATCATGACCCACCACCAACGCTCGGACCCCCAGGTCCAGCAGGCGGTCTAAGAAGCGGGTCGGGGCCATTTGGGCCAGTTCCGGGGTAAACTCCAAAAGTAAAGTACCGTCGATTCCTTTTTCAGCAAAGCAAGCGCAGCGCTCCTCAACGGACATGAGTAACCCGGGTGTTTCCGCCTTTAAAATCTTTGCCGTATGTTCCCGAAAGGTAACAACGACGGCAAGCCAGTCATTGGCGCTACTGATCGCTTTCACCCGTTCTAATATTTTTTGGTGTCCACGGTGCACCCCGTCAAAATTACCGATCGTTACCACCAAGCCGGAAGTAGCGGTCTGCGCCAAGTCTGTTTGCATCATCAAAAATGAATTCCACAGTTTCATCCGCTCAATCCTCCCCGCAGCGGTGCTAAACAAGAACGCGAACCGGTTGCCAAAAAGCAGTCGATCCTTGATGATATTTTAAAATAGCAAGCAAAGAACCATCAACGTTTATGGCCCGCACCAACCCTTGAGCGCGACAAGCCTCCGGGGACGGCATCTCCGCTAAATCTTGGGGAAAGAGGCGACCACCGTGTCGAACCAGTTCGGCACTGGCCTCATTTAAGTGCACCATTGGTAGATGGGACAAGGCTGCTGCCGGTGAAATCATATGCGCGTTCAGCGTACCTGCTTCTACGATCTGCGCCAGTTCATCCAGGGATAAGGCCTCGGCCAAACGGAAAGGACCAGAAGCCAAGCGGACCAAATCACCCATACAGCCGCCCACTCCCAGATGGGCACCGAGATCGTGGCATAAAGTACGAATATACGTCCCCCGGGAACACTCGATCAAAAGAACCGGTCCTTCTTTAAAACCATAGAAGGGAAGCAAGGGTTCATCTGCTTCCAAACGGTAGATGGTGATTTTTCGTTTAGCCCGGTTAATCTCCTGGCCAGCCCGGGCCAGTTTGTATAAAGGCTCACCGTTTACTTTCACCGCTGAATACATCGGTGGGGTTTGCTCTTGCTCGCCGGTGAAAAAATCTAAAGCAGCCGCCAACCTTTCGCGGGAAACCTTCATCTCCGGTTGGGTAAAGATTTCCCGACCGGTCAGATCTTGCGTATCCGTGGACAAACCCAAGACCAGGCGAGCCCGGTATAGTTTCTTTGCTTCATCTAAATAAGCAATCAGTTTCGTTGCCTTTCCAATGGCCAAAACCAGCACACCGGTGGCCATCGGGTCAAGCGTACCGGTATGTCCGATCCGCCGTTCCCGCAGGATCCGGCGGGCCTGCGCCACCACTTGGTGGGAAGAATAGCCCGGTGGCTTGTTTATGACCAAAAATCCACAGTTCGTCATCGCAATACATCAATCCGTTCCTGCGAATTCTCTTCGAAGTAATTCCGTAAAAAGGAAAGCACCTCCGCCATCACCGCCGATAACGAACCCTTCACCGAACAACCAGCGGCCCGCATATGTCCGCCGCCCCCAAAATGGGCCGCCAGACGGCTCACATCCACACTAGCTTTCGACCGCCAACTAATCTTCACTTCGTCGGGTTTCATCTCTTTAAAAAACAAGCCAACCTCGACCCCCCGGATCGAGTTGGTGTAATTGACATAGTTTTCGATCTCTTCCATCTCAACCTCATATTTCTCAATCATCTCCTGGCTTAAATACATCCAGGAATAACGCTGGTTTCCGGAAATTTGCAGCGTAGAAAGGACTTCGCCTAAGAGCCGGATGGAGGCAAAACTTCTTTCTTCATAAACCCGTTCGGCAATCTGTGAAGGGGAGATTTGATAGTCTTCCACTAATCTGGCAGCGATGGAAAGTACTTCCCCAGTGGTGTTCGAATAGCGGAAAAAACCGGTATCCGTCGCAATTGCGGTATAAAGAGCGCTGGCGATTGCCGAATCGATGGGATAAGCGCATTTTTCCAGCAACGCAAAGATGATCTGCCCGGTCGCGGAGGCTTCAGGCAACACCAAATTCACCTGGCCAAAATGATCATTGGAAATATGGTGATCGATATTGACCAATAAGGGTTCGCTGGCAAAGATTTCATCCGGCAATTGCAGACGCCCCCGTTCCGCGCAATCGACACTGATCACCACCTCCGGATGGAAGGTCGGCTGCTCGACCGTTTGCTGGATTCCCGGTAAAAATTGGAAGGTCAAAGGGATCCCTTCGGGCAAAATCATCTCCACCTGCTTGCCGGCCTTCTCTAAAGATAAACCAAGCGCCAATAAAGAACCGATCGCATCCCCGTCGGGATTAAGATGACAACCTAGGGTAAAACGGTTGTATTTTTTCAACGTGGAGATAACTTGGTCCCAAGAAGAAGGTAAACTCAAAGCCGGTCTTCCCCTCCCTCTTTCTGAATCTCGTTAAGGAGCGATAGGACTTTGGCCCCTTCTTCCAGCGAATTATCGAAGATGAAGTTAATCTCTGGTGTGTAGCGCAAACGGATCCTTTTCCCCAGTTCAGTGCGGATAAAACCCTTTGCGCTTTCCAACCCTTCCATTGTCGCCGCTTGCTGCTGTTTATCACCAAAAACACTGACATAGATCTTCGCATGACTAATGTCCCGCGAAACCCGGACATTGGTAATCGACGCAAAACCAATCCTAGGGTCCTTGAGGTCTTTTTGCAGTATGGCACCGAGTTCTTCTTTGATCAATACCGCAAGGCGCTCCGCCCGATATTCGGACATCTCTGACCCTCCTCTACTTTAGCGCATCATCTGAGTTCTTCTTAATCTCTTCATTGGTAAAGGCTTCAATGACATCACCCTCTTTAATATCATTGAACCTTTCCAGGCCGATTCCGCATTCAAAACCACTGACCACTTCGCGCACATCATCTTTGAACCGTTTCAAGCTATCGATTTTCCCTTCAAAGATCACTACATTATCGCGGAGCACGCGCGCTTCACTGTTCCGCGTGATCTTCCCTTCGGTAACGTACGAACCGGCCACGGTGCCCACTTTAGGCACCCTAAAGGTGGCCCTAACTTCGGCCCGTCCAAGCACTACTTCGCGGTATTCGGGTTCCAGCATTCCTTCCATGGCTTTTTTCACATCATCAACAATGTCGTAGATGATCCGGTACATACGAAGGTCGACTTCCTCCCGTTCGGCGACACGCTTGGCGATTGGGTCCGGACGGACGTTAAAGCCAACGATAATGGCCCCCGAAGCGGAAGCTAACATCACATCGCTCTCACTGATCCCGCCAACCCCGCCGTGAATGACTTTCACGCGGACTTCTTCGTTGGAAAGACGCTCCAAAGAAGCCTGGATCGCTTCGACGGAACCCTGCACATCCGCCTTGAGGACGATATTTAAGTCCTTCATTTCGCCTTCTTTGATTCGGGCAAAAAGATCCTCGAGTTTAAACCGTTGTTCCCGTTTCAGAGTCTGCTCCCGCCGGAATTGCTGGCGCCGATCCGCCAGTTGTCGCGCGGTCTTTTCATCGGTCACATAGAAGATGTCGCCCGCTTCCGGCAGATCATCAAAACCAACCACTTCCACCGGTACCGAGGGACCAGCTTTCATCACATTTTTCCCTTTATCATTGACCAAAGCGCGGATCTTACCGGAGACCTCGCCGGCAATAATCGTATCCCCTTGTTTCAGGGTACCGTTTTGCACTAAAACCGTAGCCACCGGGCCGCGACCCTTATCCAGTTTCGCCTCGATCACAGTTCCCTTGGCTGGCCGGTCCGGATTGGCTTTCAACTCGCGCATCTCGGCCACCAGGAGAATCATCTCGAGGAGATCCTCAATACCCTGCTTTTTCAGAGCGGAGACTTCAACGCAGATCGTATCGCCGCCCCAATCTTCAGGAACCAAGCCATACTGGGTCAGTTCCTGTTTTACCCGGTCGGGGTTGGCCACCGGTTTATCGATCTTATTGATCGCCACAATGATGGGCACATCAGCCGCTTTTCCGTGGTTGATCGCTTCCACCGTCTGCGGCATCACTCCGTCGTCCGCGGCCACGACCAGAATAGCGATGTCCGTCACTTGAGCACCCCGGGCCCGCATCGCGGTAAAAGCTTCGTGCCCTGGTGTATCTAAAAAGGTAATCTTTTTATCATTAATTTCTACTTGGTAAGCCCCAATATGCTGAGTAATACCCCCGGCTTCGGAAGCAATCACATTCGTCTGTCGAATCGCATCCAGAAGTGAGGTTTTACCGTGGTCGACATGGCCCATGATCGTCACCACTGGCCAACGGGGTTTAAGCGACTCGGGGCCATCTTCAATCTCTTCAATCAACAGTGTTTCTTCTTCGGTTGGTGCCGCTTCCACAGTCACATCAAACTCGGCTCCCACTAAAACAGCGGTGTCCAAGTCGATTTCTTGGTTTATGGAAGCCATCACGCCGAGTCCGATCAGTTTCTTAATGACTTCAGAAGCCGAGACCTCGATCGCCTGCGCAAACTCTTTCACCGTAATACTTTCGGGGATCTGTACGGATTTAACATTTGTGGTTGGGTGGGCAGGAACTGGTCTTTTGGCCGCCGGTCTCCGCCTACCTTGGGGTCCCTTGTTGAAATTACCCTTACCCTTAGCACGCCCTTTTTGCGGTTTCGTATCACTTCTTTTCCGACCTTCATCTTTACCAGCCGGAGAAGTTGTCCGCCCCCGCTGACCAGAAGGGGCTGCTGATTTCGCCGGTCTCCCGGTTCCACCAGTGGGTGCCGGGCGTCCGGTGCGTTCCCCACCTCTACTTTTGGTGGCAGAAACCCGCGTTCCACTTTTCCCTTCCGCCGCTTGGGGTTGGGATTTCGCTCCGGCCATCTGAGGTTTCACCGGTGTTGGCCGGCGCTGCTCGACAACGCTTTTTCCGGTGGCCGGTCCACTCCGCGGCGCGGCTACCTTCGGTTGCGGACGTTGCGGTGTTCTTGTTTGCCCGGCTGGTTTCTCCGCTGGTCTTACCGTCTGTTTCCCTTTTTCTGAAGCGGGAGCTACCGTTTTTTGCTCCGGTACCTTCTTCGTTTTTACCGCCGCTGAAGCCGTTGTTTCCTTCGGCTTCAGCGGTTCTTTCTTCGGCACAGACTTCCCTTCGGGGTTGAAAGAAGTACGCACCTTTGCGATATATTCTTCCTCCACTGTACTCATATGATTTTTAACACTGGCGCCCATTTCGTTAAGGATTATTAATAGATCCTTACTTTGAATCCCTAGTTCCTTACTAAGTTCATAAACACGCATTTTGGCCATAAAACCACCTCCGATTATTCCATTCGGGCTGTAAGCAACTGCTTTTCAATGGCCTTCGCCATCTCCGGCGTAAGGACACCAACTACAGCCAGGGTCTTCTTCCCTAAAGCCCGCCCCAATTCTTCCTGTTTCGCAGCACAGTACAGACGAATATGATACATACGGCAGAGCCGTTCGATCTTCTCTTTTGTGTGCGGAGATGTGTCGGTCGCGAGGAGAACAAGGGTTAATTTTCCGCCCTTCGCCGCCTGAGCGGTAGCGGTAAAACCAAGGGTTAACTTCCCGGCTTTCCGCACAATTCCGAGGAAATTAAGGAGCTTCGTCACGAACGATCCCCGCCATTAGTTCCGTTTTCAGTTTCTCCTTCAACGCGGCGTCAATTCCAACTTCCAATTTGTTCGCCAACAAGTTGCCTTTTAAGGCCTTTTCCAGACAAGACGAAGAGGGACAGATATAACAACCTCGGCCCGATTTTTTACCAGTAAAATCGACCAACACTTCTCGCTCTGGCGTTCTCACAATCCGGATGAGCTCTCTTTTATCGCGCACCTCATTACAGCCAATACAAGTCCGTTGTGGTATTTTCCGTTTCCGTGCCGCCATCACTTCTCCCCCCCGCTTCGTCTCCTTACTTCTTTTTTTTCTCCTCTTCATTCAGACTGAATTTCTTCTTTAACTCTTCGGAAAGGAGTTGCCCGATGGTAAACCCAGAACCGCTCTCTTCGGTGAAAACAAGCTCGGTATCATCTTCAATCGCTACTTCCGGTTCTGAATCCTGACTAGCATCGATAAAGAGATCGATTCCTTCTTCTACTTCATCAATTAATTCTTTGACCCGCTGCTTCGCCCGTTTCTTCGTCTTCTTCTTCTTGGGTTCTTCGTGGATAAAGACCTCTTCCGACCCCTCTACCTCCGCCGGAGGAAGATCCGGATCCTCTTCGAAATCCGTTTCCGCCCATGATTCATCTTCCTCATCCCAAGACTCATCCGTTTCATCCCATGAATCATCGGGTTGATCTTCCACCTCCAGGTCTTCCCCGGCTAGTTCGGTTAGCTCCTCTCCGCTGCCAAGCACATCTTCCCAATCGTATGTTTCTTCTTCGTAGGTTTCTTCCTCCGCCAGTAAAGCGGCAATCTCTTCCTTGCTCTCTTCGGCTTGCGTTTCGCTTTTAATATCAACCTTCCAACCGGTTAACCGGGCTGCCAAACGGGCATTTTGGCCCTCTTTCCCGATGGCAAGGGACAACTGGTTATCAGGAACGATCACAATCGAACTTTTCTTACTGGTGAGCAATTTTACTTCCGTAACTTTGGCCGGACTGAGCGCCCTGGTAATATAGCGCGCCGGATCCTCATCCCACAAAATTAGGTCGATTTTTTCGCCTTTGAGCTCCCGGACCACCATCTGGACACGGGACCCTTTCGCACCAACACAAGCACCGACCGGATCCACGTTCTCGAATTTACTGTAAACCGCCACTTTTGAACGGGCACCCGGTTCCCGGGCGACATTTTTAATCTCGACGATTCCTTCCTGGATCTCGGGAACTTCAAATTCGAGCAGTCGTTTCAGAAAGCCACTACGCGCCCGCGAAAGGATGATCTGGGGTCCTTTCGAACCTTTCTTCACTTCCGCGAGATATGCTTTAATCCGCGCACCGTGCTCAAAACGTTCACCAGGGATCTGCTCATGAGGCGGGAGAATAGCTTCGGTTTTACCCAAATCCACATAGACCGTTCTTTGTTCAAAACGGCGCACCGTTCCAGTGATTAGATCATCCACCCGAGAAGAATATTCATTGTAGATCAAGGTCCGCTCAGCTTCGCGGATCCTTTGGACAATAATCTGTTTCGCGGTCTGCGCGGCAATCCGACCAAATTCCTTCGGATAGATTTCAAACTCCACCTGATCTTCCAACTGGTAACTGGGGTCGATCGCTTTGGCCTCCGCTAAATTAATCTGCGTATTCTCATCTTCCACTTCCATTACGACTTCTTTATAGATGTATATATGGAATTCACCGGTTTCTGGGTCCAAAACCACCTTTAGGTTATTGTTTTTTCCCTGGTCTTTTTTATAAGCCGATAAAATAGCGGACTCAATCGCGTCGATCAAAATTTCCTTCGCGATTCCCTTTTCCTTTTCAACCATATTTAATGCTTCTATCAACTCTCGGTTCATCCGAATATCCTCCCTTAACTCGTCCTCAATCTATAACCTGTAAACGAGCTTTCGAAATCAATTCCCAGGGTATATCTAAAGTCTCGCCGTTAACTTCGACCTGAACATGGCTTTCGGGCTGATCAGACCAGCCTTTAAGACGGCCCCTAAGTTTTCTCTTTCCCTGTACGGGTGCAAAAAGCCGGATTTCCACACCTTGACCGGCAAAGCGCTGAAAATGTTCGGGTTTCGTCAAAGGCCGCTCTAAACCGGGAGAAGATACTTCTAACAGATAAGCGGTGGGAATTGGATCCTCCTCGTCCAAGACTGCACTTAGCCGTTTGCTGAAAACCTCACAGTCCTTCACACCAATCCCTTCGGGACGATCAATGAACACCCTAAGGAGCCGTTGTGCTCCTTCTCGCGTCAACGCCACTTCCACCACTTCATAATTTAGTTCGGCACCGACTTCTTCCGCTAGTTTCCAAAGGATGTTTTTTAATCCTTGACCCATATGTACGCTCCTTTTTCCCAAATAATTATGGACACAAGACAAAAAGTGGGTTGAAAACCCACTCCTTTGCCATTACATCATCGAATAATTAAAGTTTACCACAGTTCCAACCCTTTGACAAGGCTAAGCAGAGAATTGATCGTGCCAAGAGACGCCTTTTTCTTTCTGTTCGCTGCTCGTCGGCGCCCTACCTCTCCAAACAATTAATGAATTCGATAATCTTTTTAAGGCTCTCCTCTTCATCGGGACCGTCGGCGATGATGGTTACCTCATCTCCTTTTGCCACCCCCAAGCTTAAAACCCCCAGCATACTTTGGAGATTTACCTCTTTATCGCCTTTTCTGATGCGCAGCGTACAGGGGTAAGCGGAGGCTTCCTTCACGAGATTTGATGCCGGTCTGGCGTGCAGACCGGTTTCATTCTTTATGATCACTTTCTCCGCAACCATCTGATTGCCTCCTTTTTTTTAATTCCGCTTATTTTGATTCCGTTCCTCTTCCTCCGGAATGGCCTTCCAATTCCGTTCGAACTCCTCCACACTTCTTTGGGTCAATGGATGGAAGAGCATTTTCCAGTACAATTCCGGGCTGATCGTTACAGCGTCAGCTCCGGAAAGACACACCCGGTGAACTTGTTCGATATTTCGAAAGCTAGCCGCTAAAATCCGCGTTTTTAACGAGTATTCCGTAAAAATCTGCTTGATCTCCCTCACCACTCTGCTCCCGTCCACCACCAGGTCATCTAGGCGGTTTACATACGGGGCAACAAAATCCGCCCCGGCCTTGGCGGCGACCAAGGCTTGTTGTGGGGTAAAAACGGCAGTGGCGGTTATCCGTGTACCTTGTTGAGCCAAAATAGCCATCGCCTTGATTCCTTCCGGAGTTACCGGAATTTTGATATAAACATCCCTTCCGAATTGTTCTTTAATGGTCTCCGCCTCCGCCACAATCCCGTCGACAGTGGCTGTCGTCACTTGAATATGGAGCATGCCTGAGCTGTCTATTAAACTCCGGATCTGCCGGAGTAACTCGGGAATTTCGCTCTTCACGGAGCACGCCCTGCTGATTATCGTCGGATTGGTTGTCACCCCGTCGATGGGATGGCCAGGAATAATCGCCCTTAAAGCTATAAGATCGGCCGAGTCCAAGAGGATTAACATCGCATCCACTCCTTTAGATTAACTCCGATCGTAAGTGTTTACATAAGACGCCTATCCCCGTTTCAACACCGGCTTGTCCTGACGGAAGGAATTTCTTTTCCGCTTTTCTTAAGCAAAATCACGCTTACCAATAGAAGATGAAAACTCTACATCCTCCGCTAAATACCGCTTGATTACTCGCACCACTCCGTTGGCGTCGTTATCCGGGGCCACGAAGCGGGCCGCCTTCTTCACGTCTGCCGGTGCATTAGCCATGGCAAAGCTGTATGCGGCTTGTTGAAAAAGTTCCAGATCGTTATAGTAGTCGCCGAAGACCAGGGTATTCTCCGGACCAATTCCAAACCTTTCCTGGATCTTAGCCAGCGCCCAGCCTTTGCTGATATTTCTGCCCATCATTTCCAGCCACACCTCACCAGCGGCCACACACTCAAAAGTTTCCCGAAAGGCCTCTTTCACCTTGCGAACGGTGGTTGCGGTCAGCCCACCTTTTTGAAAGAGACCAATCTTTTTGATCCCCTCTTTGACGGTAAACAGTGACGGGATCTCAACAAAATCCACATCGTGCCGGATTAAATTCGCTTTAAAGTCAGCCGACGGCCGCATTACATAAGCGGTATTCTTCGCTGCCAGATATACCTCGGCTTCCAAGTTCATCGCAAACAACTGCTGCAAAGTGGAGATTACCAGTTTATGCTCAATGTTTCGCTCAAAAATGGGTTGCTCAGAGTCACTATGTTGAACAACCGCGCCATTATGGGCAACCAGAAGCAAACCGCTTTCTATCCGCTGAAAGTTCCGGACCAGGGTCGCATAGAACCGGCCACTGCAGACAACAAACATAATGTTTCTCCGTTCCAACTCCGCAAAGAGCCCAAAAAAAGACTCATCAATCTGGCCTCGACTGTTTAGTAAAGTACCGTCCATGTCTGTGGCAATTAATTTAATCTCCGGTTTACACGGACGGCTACGGCTAACGTCAGTGCAAGGCATGGAAGACCTCCTCCACGACACTGTTCGGTGTTAAGCCATACTTTTCATATAATTCGGCCGGCGTTCCCGATTCGCCAAATGTATCCCGGACGGCAACCCCCCGTACTGGCACCAGTCCGGCCACTACTTCACAGACTGCGCTGTAAAGACCGCCGCAGAGAAAATGGTCCTCCGCAGTAACGATGGCTTTTGTTTCTTGCGCCGCTTGTCTGATCGCCGCCTGGTCGAGGGGTTTAATGGTCGGCATATCAATAACCCGAGCTTGAATCCCCTTTTCGGCCAAAATTTGCGCGGCCTCATAAATTACTCCCACCATGGAGCCGTGGGCGATCAAGGTAACATCCGTCCCTTCCCTTAATACATAGGCCTTTCCAATCTCAAATTCCATCTCTTCTCGGAAGAAAACCGGACATTCCATCCGGCCGATTCGGAGATAAACCGGGCCTTCATGTTCGACTGCTTTGAGCACGGCCTTTCTTGTCTGGACCTGATCGGAAGGGGCCAAAACCGTCATGTTGGGCAGCACGCGCATCAACGCAAGATCATCCAGGCTTTGATGCGTTGCTCCATCCACCCCAACGGCCAATCCGGGATGGGTGGAGGCAATCTTCACATTTAGGTTGGTGTAGGCGATGGACTGCCTAATCTGGTCATAGCACCGGCCTGGCGCAAAGCAAGCAAAAGTGCTCATGACCGGGATGAAGCCTACCCGGGCTAGACCGGCCGCCACCCCCACCATGTTCTGTTCACTGATCCCCACATTAATAAATCTGTCGCCAAATTCCGCCCGAAACTTATCCGTTTTTGTCGCGGCGGACAGGTCGGCGTTCACCACAAAAAGCCGCTCATTTACTTTCCCGATCTCCACCAGCGTCGACCCGAAGATGTCCCGGGGTGCCACTAATTCATACATAAGGATGCCTCCTCTTCCTTAAGCTCGGCCAAAGCCGCTTCATACTCAGCCGCGCTGAGCTTCTTGGCATGCCAAGCGATTTCGTTTTCCATAAAGGAGATCCCCTTGCCCTTCACTGTACTGGCGATTATCACATTAGCCCGGCCTGGCTGCACTTCCTTGAAGGCCTGGTCAATTTGGAGAAAATCATGACCGTCCACACCAATGGCATGAAACCCGAAAGCACGAAACCGTTCCAGGTAATTTTCATCCCCGGACACATTACGGACATAATCATCCAGTTGCAAACGGTTTTGGTCGATAATCAGGATTAAATTATCCAGACACAAGCGACTTTGAAGAATAATCGCCTCCCAAATCT
>ERZ773359.3081-NODE-3081-length-19807-cov-5.269087_pt1 | contig 19807 bp, 15 predicted proteins | sample MGYA00374955_ERZ773359 | MGnify/ENA primary metagenome ERZ773359 (study PRJEB29098, sample SAMN04486028) | biogas fermenter metagenome | study: EMG produced TPA metagenomics assembly of the Biogas fermentation microbial communities from Germany - Plant 4 DNA1...
GAAATAAATATGCCAGTATTTCCGAAATCATAGATGTGATGATAGACATAATCCAGCTTAATGGATTTTAAGTAAGTTAAAAATAAGGTTGTATGGAAAGGACTAGCTTCGATAAGAGCTCCGGGCAATAGGTTCCATTTATCCATTTGCCTTATTAGCCCCATCAGAAGCTTTACTAAGAAATTGGGCAAGGACATGATATAGTGTGCAAGCTTATCAGTATCGTTGCCAGTATCTACTGATTTGTTTTCCTTTATAACTTTATCGATAATTTCAGCTATTTCAAATATATTCTCCCGCCCTGTAAATTTAAATTTTACCGTTGTCTCTTCCCCTTCATCCTTAAGCTCCCTTTTTATGGCCATGGATATCCATATCCCATTCCTAGCATAATATCTATTGTTCATGACAAATCTATTGAGCTTAGGTCTTTGTGCTATGACACGAACAAATACTGCTATAAAAAGATGTAGATAGGTTAATCTAAGTCCCTGTTTATATTTTTCCTTGATATAGGCGTTGATTGTATTTGTTTCAATTATCATTTTGCTAAAAACATGGGCGTCTGATCTTTTGGGCATGATATAGGGTATCATCTTAACAAAAGGGCCTATAGTTCTTAGCCTTCTTCCATCGTACCTATTTATAAGTCCGTTATAAATTTTCTTAAATATATTCACTTTACACCGCCTTAACATAAATTTTATATACTCTAATATAATGATATGTTGGTAACATTACCTTATTACGAACTTTAATTTTAAGGTGCATTTATTGATACTGGAAGCATATTGAATAGTATGATAATAAATAATAATAAACTTACTGTAGTTCCAATTCTAAATAGAATGTCATATTATGTCAAGAAAAAGAACAAATATTGCCCGAAACTTATTTTCAATTATCTATAATAAAACTAATAAATTAACCAGTTGTGCTAGTTCAAAATTTATCACTATGCAAATATAAGTCAAACTAGTACAACTGGTTAATATAAGTAATTACTATAATTATAATATTCTAGTCATGGTTTATACAAATAATATATCAGTATAATAGTAATGAGATCCTGGAGATTTGGTCCTTGAAGTTGCTACAGGGAGTATATATACTTCTAATGGTTCATTACCTTTTATTAGTTCCAACTCTAGAACATGCTCTCCCTTTGGCAGTAGTATTTCAGTCCGTTTACTGCTAGGGGCTCTATGATATGCCGGCATAAATATGGTCTCATTTGGGTCCTCAAATATAATTTTACCATTTAAGCTAACCTTTACAGGACTAGCAGTTGCTGCAACAATACCTACCATGCGTTCCACTGGATTTTTTATAACTGTCCTGGCTTTGTATGTTCCAGGAGGCATTTTGTCAAATGCCTTTTCAAACGCAATTCTATTATTGGGTGATATTATACTGTATCTCTCCTCCTCATCTGGCCCCCAAACTGTAAAATGACAAGCAGGCACCAAAGCAAAAGAAATGGGATAAGTGGCCCAATGGGAATCATCATGATACCTTTCTATATTTAAAGTTAGATTATATGAAGGCAGCACATTATTATCTGATGAAACCTCTATTTTATACTTAAGCCTTTCATATCCTTCTAAACAAAAAGATACCTCATCAGGCCCTTTCCAGCCCTTGGGTACAATTAGATTTAATTTGCCTTCCCATGGTTCCTGGGTATGATTGACTAAAGTAAATGTCAGTTCCTTTGTCTGCTCCTTACCAATGGCAGGCCCTTCTGAACCGTAGTTAATATAAACCTCTAATCCTGACTTCCTTCTGCTTCCAGTGAGAACAGGCCTCCGCTCTTCCCAAGGAATATAGGCCCATAGATCTTTAGATATATCTTCTCCTTTCAAATATTCAGTACTGTCTAAAACTGCAGGGTCTATATAGGTTTCCTCAGTGGGTGATATTGCTATAGGAAGATTCCAGGCAGCCAGAACTTCTTTACAAGCCACCAAAGTCCTATAAGTCAATTCATCTAAATCCTTGGGAGCATCAAATCCCTTGATAGGTGCACTAACAGCTATTTTATTGCCTACGGGCTTAACCCATTTGTCTGGCAGGCTATCCTTGCCTCCTATAATACCCAAAATTGCACCTAAGGTAGCGCCTGTACAATCCGTATCATATCCACAATTAACAGCCTTTAATATGGCATCTCCAAAATCTTCACCATACAGCCATCCCAATATAGTGAAGGCAATATTCTGAGGAGCATCAGTAAAGTTAGGATGTCCATGATGCTTCAATATCAATTCCCTGGCCTCTAACCAATCCTTTCCTTGTCTGTGCCATTTTCTTAAATCCCTTACAGCCTTAGCCACACGACAATCGTCAGGAATCATAGACAGCCCAATATCTAGTAGGAGATTAACATCACTATGGATAAATGCAGCACTTTCTATGGCGGCAAAAAACATCTCCCCATAGACCCCTTCTCCACATCCATGATCTACTATAGCATCCTGCCAAGCATATCGTGCAGCTATAGCTGGTGCACCAGGTGCCAACATAGCCCAGATTTCTGACCGAATAGGTGAACCCATGCAGTTTGTAAAGGGATTGCCAAACCATCCTGATACAGGAGGATTTATACCTCTCCTTAAATTGGTAAGAGCATAACCATATTCATCATATGGAAAGAAAACATGTTCCAGCCATTCCTGGCCTAAATCTTTAGCAGTTAATCCAGCTCCGTATTGTTCTACAGCATGAAGCCATACTAGTTGCAAATCTAAGTCATCGTTAGGCAAAGGGCCTTCCCCTAGTTTAGGATAAAAGCTTAGATCTAGCACTTCCATTCTTCCTTCTACTGGTTCGCCTAGAGTTCCTCCAATATTTTTGCCTAACCAGCCACCATATGCCTTTTCCCAATAATATTTTTCATTTAATATAATCTTGCCTTTTGTCTTCATATTAATCTCCTTCCAATAAGTTAATAAAATTATTACAAGTTTTATATATGGAGGAATGTTTTTATAAATTGAGCTGCGTCCATTATACTTTTTAACTATATATATTTTACATCAATAATAGAATATCCTTTACCAGTTCCTAGTTTCTATAAAATATAATACTGGTTGTTGAACTAACACAAGGGCTTACTTTATTATTTTTTAGACTTCTGATAAAATATAGATAATTATTAATAATAAAATAACTGTATAGCAAGGAGGTAAAAAATGCGAAATCTAAAGCCAGAAGTAGCTGCATATTTAGAACGAATAGGTTATGACGGTCCATTGGATCAAAGTTATGAAACCTTAGCTAAAATTCAAGAATGTCATCTTCATACCATCCCTTATGAAAACTTTGATATAATGGCCAGAATACCCCTTTCCCTGGAGATTCCTGATCTAATAGACAAAATTATCTATAGACGACGGGGTGGTTATTGTTTTGAGTTAAATGAACTATATAAATGGCTTCTCGAAGAGCTAGGCTATACTGTCATCAGCCTATTCTCAAGATTTTGGCGCGATGAGCCTAATCCTCCTCCTAAGAGAAGACATCATGTTTTAAAGGTAGAAGCTGAAGGTGAATGGTATCTATGTGATGTGGGTGTGGGCGGCATTATTCCCAGACATCCTATTAAGATGGTAGAAAATTTAGAACATCAACAAGGGAATGAATGCTATCGTCTAATAAAAGATGATTTCTTTGGCTGGGTCTTATGCGAGCTTAAGGATGGCAAATGGGAATGGTTATATTCCTTTACTGAAGAACCACAGCTGCCCAAAGATTTTATTATGGCTACCTATTGGTGCGAAAACTCTCCAGATTCTATCTTTATAAATGATGCTATGGTAGCAATCCGAACTAAAGAAGGTCGAAATACCATAGCAGGCAAAGAATTTAGGATTTTTACTTCTGAAGGCGTCCATACATTTGTTCCCAAAACCAAAGAGGAATATCTAGAGAATGTAAAGAAATACTTTGGAATAGATATATCTGCTATTATAGATCGGATATATAAGTAAAAAGTACATAAAATTATTAATTACATATAAAAGGTATCAGTTGTTATTACACAACTGATACCTTTTATATTAGTAGCACATTATGATTGCCACTTATTTCTATGTATCCTAGTGGTATCAAACCTGTTGGAAGGGCCTTTGCTCTCTGCTGGATAACCTAGAGAAACTATACTAAGGGGTACCACATTTTCTGGTAGTTCAAATAATTCTTTTAAGGCCTTAATTCTGTCTTGGTCTGGGTATACTCCCAACCAAACAGAACCTATACCTAATTCTGTTGCCATTAATAGAATGTTTTGAGTAGCAGCCGAGCAATCCTGAACCCAATATCCTTCATATCTTTGACGAGAAAGATCTCCGCATACAACAATAGCATGACTGGCCTCTTTTAACATTTTTGCATATTGATGATACTTAGGAATCTCATTAAGAATTTCCTTGTCATCAACGACTATAAAGTGCCATGGCTGTTGATTGCCTGCTGATGGTGCTGCCATTGCAGCCTTTAGGATTTGTTCAATATGTTCCTCTGGTATCACCTTGTCAGTGTACTTTCTAATACTTCTTCTTTTAAAAATTGCATTCATTGCATATCCCCTCCCCTTAAAATATCTATTATATTGCTGAAGCAAATTCATATTCTCCAGACCCAATGGATATAGCGACACGTCCATCTATAATGTCTATTATCTTAACATCATTTACCTTGTCAATATCCTGGCCATTTACTTTTATGCTAGCCTTATCCTTTGCAGGCAAATAAACAGTTGCTGTAGTGTTTACGGGAATATTTACCTTGAGATTGAACTGATCCTTGTCTAGACTCCAATGACTTACAATCTTTCCGTACATGGACTTATGCCAAGCCTTTACCCATTTCAAATCTCCTACTGGGTTGGGCTTAATTATAATATGCTTAAACCCTGGTTTTTGGGGATCAGGATTTATACCAGCTAAAGCTTTGTAGAACCATGCACTAATATCTCCATACATATGGTGATTTCTTGAGCCTCTGCCATCCCAATCCTCCCAAAGAGTAGTGGCTCCCTGGATAATCCAATAACCCCAGCTAGGATAGGTTTTTTTGATTAGCCATGGTATAGGCCAAATCAGCCCGTTCATATTCTGTTAAGGCATGCATAATGTATTTTGTTCCTAAAATACCGCAGTCTAAATCGTAGTTATATCGTTTTATTTCTTCTTCCAGGGTCTCCAGTATGCCTGAAGCCTCATCTCTATCCACTAGACCTTGATATAGTACACAGGCCAAGGCTGTTTGACTGTTGCCTATAACCTTTCCTGCTTCTATATCTACAAACTTTTCCCTAAAGGCTTGTCGAATATCCTTTGCTAGCTGATCATAGTACTTGGCATCTTCTTCCTTATTCAAAATGGAAGCTACCTTACTGAGTATATAGGTGTCTATATAATAGTAGGCTGTATCGGTTATAACTGTAGGACAGCTGTTATGAGAATATCCTCCAGCCCTTGGGGGACACCAATCACCTAGACCAAACTCCACTATATGATCATTTGCCATATAAGAGGTAATGTAATCTACATATTTTTTCATGCTGTCATACATGACCTCTAAAATGGATGTATCTCCATAGTATAAATATTTTATTTCAGAAACACTCACTTTCAAGCTATGGAGCTGCCCCAAGATTTACGAAGATATCCGTCCCTCTACTCTAGAACTTCTACTACTATATTACGACCAAGTTCAAATAAATCCCTTTCAAGATCTAAAGTTAAATCTGCTAAGTCTTTACCTTCTTCTAAAAATGTTTTTATCTTTTTTTGTATATTTTTTACCTCAAACTCTAAAAAAGTGTATACTATTATAAATGGAAGATGTCACCACTTAGTTAATTTGTTTTTGTCACATTCACATTAATAGAGTGACATCTTATCTTGTTTAGATTCATTTACTAACTATAAACTTGTAACTACCTGATTCTAATTTAATAACTATTTTATTGTCCTCTTGCTTAATAAACTTCACTCCTTCTGCTTGTTCAGCAGGCTTTCCACCCTCTGTTACGTAGCTGCCTTTATCAGCTATAAGATATAGGGTTGCAGTTGTATTTGCTGGTACAGTTATATTATATACATAACCTTTATCAATTTTCTTCCATTGACTTTCAATTCTTCCATACATAGATTCATAATGACCTTTGGCCCAGGTCATTACTTCATCAGGGTCAGGGGTAGGTTGCAGAATAAAATGTTTAAAAGCAGGATTATTTTCATCCCTTTGTATCCCCAGCGAATAGTTGATCATCCAGGCTCCAACAGCTCCAAAAGAGTAGTGGTTGAAGGAGTTCATGCTGTTGTTGCCGCCAAACCCATCCTCTTTGGTATAGGAATTTAATCTCTCCCATATTGTAGTTGCGCCCTGTTCTACTGGATATAGCCACGAAGGATAGGAAGTCTGCTGTAACATCCTATAAGCTATTTCCTGATATCCATAATCGGATAAAGCCTTGCTTATCCAGGGAGTACCAATAAATCCTGTCATTAGGGAATAGGCAGGCCGAATCATTCCTTCATCATCCCTATTTTCACGTCTGCAGGCCTCTACTAAATGCTCTACAGCAAAAGCTATATTTTCTTCACTAAAAACACCTAGAGCTAAGGGAACAGCATAAGATGTTTGTGTATCCATAATTGTCACACCATCGGATTTAATTGTTTTACGGCTAACAGCATCTACAAATGTCCTATTAAAAAACTCTTTCCGTTCCCTATATTTGGACCAAAACTTTTTGGCATCTTCATCCTTGTCTAATATTTCAGCCACATTAGCCATAATCCATAAATCATAAACATGATATACCGTCCATAAAAAGACTGGTTCATTTTTTTCATTTTCAGGACTTAACCAATCTCCCAGGGGACCTTCATCTAGCAGGCCTGTATCTTTATCAATTCTAGTATCTAAGTAGTCTATATATCTCTTCATTGCTTGATAATTATCCTGTAGTATTCTTATATCTCCATACTGTTGATATACTTCCCAAGGTACTGTTATACCTGCACTTCCCCAAAGAATACCACCAAAGCCTCCACCTAAAGGTGCCACATCTGTAAACCTTCCACTTTCCTGCTGACAATCCCGCATTGCATACATATGTCTGGTTAGAAATTGTGCCACATCAGCTATATAAGTTGCAGTTCTTGAAAATACTGAAATATCCCCTGACCATCCCATACGTTCATTCCGCTGAGGACAATCAGTAGGTATGGACAGGAAGTTGCCCAGTTGGGACCAAACAATATTTTTCCACAATCGATTAACTTTTTCGTTAGAAGTTTTATATCTAGATGTCAATTTCTTTATTGAACTAATAACCAAACCTTGCACAGCATCCAGGGGGAGTGCATCATCTATACCAGTAATTTCAATATATCTATATCCATGGAAAGTAAAGCGAGGCTGAATAATTTCATCTCCCCCTTTTAGGATGTATATATCCTGTGCTAAAGCAGCCCTTATATTCTCTAGCATAATCATACCTACATTATCACCGTATTCTTCCTTATCAGGATACTTGATTTCTGCATAGCGTAAGGTGATTTTTTTGCCAGCAACTCCGTCTTTGATTGTAATCCTGGGAACACCTACCATGTTTTGTCCCATATCATATACATATACACCCTTACGAACTTCGTCAACACTTTGAGCTTTTAATGTCCTAAAGACGCCTGCATTTTCACCTATTTGTCCTATCAATGCCATGTTTTTGTAATTGTGCTCTGTAGCTACTCCTCTATAATCTATCCAGCTGCCTATAAAAGCTGTGCTCTCATCTAATGGTACTTCCACCGCCCTTTTCCAGTCACTATCATCATAACCAATATTGTTCCAACCTTTTATAGCTTCCTCTTTTGTTGCATCATATACTTCGCCTTGGAAGAAACTACCGTATATTAGAGGTCCATCATTATAGTACTTCCAATCAGTAGTATTGCTAGTAATAATATCCGTATCACCATCTTGATAAGTTATGACTAGTTTAACAAGCAAGGATTGCCTGTCTCCAAAATAATTCCAATTGGAGCCTGTAAAGGTAATAGCTCCGCTCCACCAACCTTCACCTAGCCATGCTCCTAAAGCATTGGATGAGCCTGAGTTAAGCATATTGGTGACATCATAAGTCTGATACATATGGGTTTTATTGTACTGAGTTAATCCGGGATTAAAGTAGTCCTCTCCTATCCTTTCACCATTTATATACAACTCATAAATGCCTCTAGCTGTAACATACAAGCGTGCTTTTTTTATGGGCTTGTTTTTACTAGTAAATTCAGTTCGCAGCATAGGCATAGAGTTACGACTTGGATCAGCTAATATAATAACTCCGTGGCTTCCACCATCTATCTTATAAGCTGCCAAATCCTTATCAATAGTCAATCCTGAGTTACTATCCCTTATAAATTCGGTATAAATTCCCTGGTAAGAATCATCAAGGCTTTCTGAAAATATTACATTGGATGGCTCTCTATAATGTTTTACTTTCAAATTGGAAAAATAGGCCTTTTGCCCTGCTCCCATATAAAAACCTATATCAGCTAACATTGGAAAACATATATAATTGTTTCCAGGACCTATAGGATTTATATTTAATCTTGTATCCTCCCAAGGCGTGTTAGCTTTTTTCTTCTCTCCAGTAATTTCATTTTCTTCACTGCATCCCCCTATAAAGATGTTTAACATGCCATATTCACACCAGATATAAATATCATGGTCATCATGTTTATTTGAATTATTTATAAGTACCAATGGGATATCGAGACTCTTAAAAGGAATATCTGCTCTATCTAAAGGACTATAGCCAACACGATAAATATTCATTTTAGCCAAGCCAGTATCAGAACCGTCTACTTGAGATATATCTAGCTCAAATCTAATATAACTTTGATCTTTACCACTTTCAATGTTGTATATATTTTTATTCTTATCCATCAAACGGCTATCATTGGCACCTAAAACAAAACTTGCCCGTGTGGATCCTTCTTCTATCTTTACAGTATATTCTACCTTAAAAACCGAAAGATATTGAGAATAGAGAACTAGATCATCATCACCGCCCCCTATCCACTCGGCTCCATCCCAGGCAGATATATCTGGATTCATGAGGCCGGTCTCAAACCAGGATGACTCAGATGCCATACGTCCATCCTGGTCCCAGACATTTACAATAAAAGTGTATCTGCTGGTAGCTTCTAGAGGCTTTCCTCCATATTCTATGCCTACAGAAATATCACTTTCCACCTTACCTGTATCCCAAACAACTAAGCCTTCTGGATTTTTGACTATTATTTGATATGCTGACTGAAAATAGCCGCGTTCACCTTCTGGGGCATTCATTTGCCAGCTGAATCTAGGATTTTCAACATCAATTCCTAGAGGAGTTTTACTATATTCTACTCTAAGATTAGATAAGGTAACTCTACTTTTTATATTGTTTGCACTATAATTACTCATAGCATCCTCCAAACTTTTTAATTATAATTCAAAACAAATACTTTTAGCCCTTTATAGCTCCCGCTGTCATACCACCAATAATCTTCTTATTGAAGAAAATAAAGAGTATTAGAGGTGGTAGAGATATAAGTACAACATTTGCTAGTAGATGATTCCATGCAGTTGAAAATCTACTCATAAAATTATATAAAGTAAGTTGGACCGTAGCATTCTTTGCGCCGGGCAAAAAGTATAATGGATGAACATAATCATTAAAAATAGTTATGGATGAAAGCACTATAACTGTAGATGTTACTGGCTTTAACAGCGGAAAGATAATTTGTAAATATAACCTTGGCCCCGTACATCCATCAATAAAGGCACTTTCATCAAGTTCCCGGGGAATGGTGGCCATAAAGCTCTTATACATTAACGTCGTAAAAGGAAACTGCAGCGCAACTTCCACCAGTATCATTCCTAATAAAGTTTTAAATAGCTTTAGACTATTTAACACCCATATAGTAGGAACTACCGCTGGAGGTATCATCAGACCTGCAAGAATTAAGAAGTTAATTATAGGAGAAGCCTTATCACTTCTACGCTGTAGAACAAAGCCAGCCATAGAACCTACAAAAATCAAAATCAATATAGAAAAAACAGTAATGATAGTACTATTATAAAATGCTCGAATTACCATACCATCCCGTACAGTCAACACTTCCTTATAATTTTCTATTATCTGGAAGGTGCTGGGCCATGCCATATTCATCTCCGCGGCTTCTGCTTTTGTTTTAAATGAATTTATTATAACGAAATAAAAAGGTACACCATATATAATCAAAGCTATTAAAACTGCCACAATTTCTATCATAAACTTTCTAATTTTCCTGCTCATAAATCCACCTCGCTCTTTGTAAGAAACATATAAAGTGGGAAAGCAATTATTGCTACAGCTATAAACAACATCACATTACCAGCAGTTGATAGTCCATAGAAGCCTGCACTATATTGTTTATATACAATAGACGCAAGAAGGTCTGTGGTAAATCCAGGTCCACCCTTGGTAAGCACCCATACCAAATCAAAGGAACGCAATCCGCCAATCAATGATAAGATTATGACAGTGTTCATGGCCGGTCTGCTCAATGGGACGGTTATATGTAAGAATGACTGCCATTTATTCCCTCCGTCAATCATTAGTGCTTCATAGTATTGTCTTGGTATGGACATAATACCTGCAATATATATGACAGTAGCTATACCTACTCCCCTCCAAACATCTACTAAAATTACAGATAAAAGAGCTATTCGTGGATCTCCCAGCCAATCAGGTCCTTTGATGCCTATTGCAGAAAGACCTGCATTAATTATACCTTTTGAAGGGTGCATCATGCTAGCAAAAGCTATACCTACAGCTACATTACTTAATAGATTAGGAAAAAAGATCATTGAGCGTAAAAATCCTTTAGTTTTTATTTTAGAAGAAAGAAAGGTACCTAATAATAGCCCGAACACAACTTTAAGACCACTGGTTAAGAATGCGTATAATAGAGTATTTTTAAATCCAATTTTTAAAGATGGTTCCTTAAAAAAGGTCATGAAGTTTTCGAAGCCAATAAACTCCCAATCTGTTAATGTCCACCATGTCATACTAAAGAAAAAGGACAAAATAGTAGGTAACAGGAATAATATTCCATATATAAGAGCAGCTGGAATAAGAAATGTATATGAATAGTTTTTCTTTGACATTTGGCCCATTTAAGTGTCCCTCCTTTGCAAAATAGCCCTGCACCTAAAACTGCAGGGCTATTAATTTAAATACTGTGGCAGTTTAATCTTTACCAGCCTGGTAAATTTAGCTGTTTGGCTTGTTTTTCCACGTCAGCGTCATATGCCTCTGCTCCGGCTTTAGGTGAAGTAATACCACTTCCAACTTCTACACAAATCTGAGGAAGATTAGGACCTTTGAGGGGAGAAATAAACTCAAGGGCTGGTGCTGTATTGCCTGCATCGAAGTATGCTGTAGTATCCTTAACTGCTGGCCACACATCATCAGGCAACTCTATACCTTTTATTGCAAAAGGTCCTTGGGGTTTTTGAGCACTCATATAGACATCAATTCCCTCACGAGAAACATAAAACTCTGCCCATTTCTTAAGTGCATCTACATGCTCACTGTGCTTGTTTAGATAAACTCCTCCTGGCATCCATACTGTAAGTCCGTAAGTATCTTCACTGTCACCAGGTTGTGCAAACAGGCCTATATCATCAATTTTATCTGGATAGTTTTCTGCTATTACTGGAAGGGCAAAGCTTAACATAGGATAATGTGCACCTTCTCCTTCTGCTAACATCTTTAGGGCATCTTCATAAGTAGTAGCTAAAAAATCTTGATTTAAAAATCCTCTCGTATGGACTTCCTGAAGTTTTTCGAAACCTCGAAGGGCAATAGGAGTAGTAGAGAATTTAGCCTTATTGGCTGTGTAGTCCTCTGCAAATGTAGGTAATTGTGCATGAACATTGTAATAATCTGCAAGTAATATCAACTGAGCTGTCCAGCTGTCCCTGTACGAGGCTAATACCGGAGTTATACCTGCCTCTTTAATTTGCTCACAATTATCCATTAATTGTTCCCAAGTCTTAGGTATTGAAAGACCCAATTCTTCATAGATTTTCTTATTGTACAGCCATGCTCCTGCTATGGCAGTACCTGAAGGAATACCATATACCCTTCCATCTACTGTAACTGTTAATTTAAAGGACTCATCAATGGTATCCATATAAGGCTCATCGGTTAAATCTACAAAATGCTCTGGTGGATTGAGGGCCATAAATAGAGAACCAGAGTTATAGAAGCACAAATCGGCCATGTCTCCTGTAGCCAGACGAGTCTTAACTACGTTATCACTCTCATCACCGCCTGGTCTTAAGTCAATCTCAGTGGAAATATTAAACTTCTCCTCAATAGCGTCAATAACTGCTTCAATTCCAGACAGTTCAGCCTGATTATCGATTAGCAATGAAACAGTAACAGGCTCTGCTGGAGTGTCAGAAGTTTCATCGGCAGTTTCATTAGTTTCATCATTCTGTTCTGCAGGCGTAGTAACGTCAGGTTCATTGCTGTTAGTATTAGAATCAGTTGATGTTTTACTGCTACAACCAGCAACTATGCCAACCAACATTATAATACAGACTAATAGAGAGATTATATGCTTTTTGCTCATAATCTAAATCCTCCTTCATAGTCATTTTAATTTTTTATACCTGCAAGTTAATTCTAACATCACCACTTTTTTTATTACATGGATTATACAATACTTTTTGATGTAATATTCGCTTCTGGTTTGTACTCTGAAGGAGGAATTCCGGTTATAGAACGGAAAACTCTACTAAAATAAAACTGGTCTTTATAGCCAACCATTAAAGCTACATCCTTTAGGAGGATATTGGGATTATTCTCAATTATATGCTTGGCCATATCAACTCTCAGTTTACTTATATATTCACTAAAAGACATATTAGTATATTTTCTAAATAATTTGCTTAAATATGATTGTGATACACCAAATCGTCTACATAATGATTGCAGAGAATGGGGCTCATTTATATTGTCCATCAAATATTTCTCAATCGTTTGGAAAAACACGGGAGTATCGATTTTTTGATCTTCTTTATATTCACATTTAAGCATCTTACCCATTAATAATAATATATTATTTAGAACTTCATCTAAACTTCTTGCAGTACACAATATCTCATCTAGTAAAATTTCTATGCTTACCATATCATCTTCTATAATAGTTGGATTGTGCCTGTTGATCTGATTAAATATTTGACGCAAACTATTCTCCATATATAGCTGAACAGGCTTATCTTCATTCCATTTATTGAATAATTTTATCAATTCACCCTTTAATTCCTCATGTAAAGCATTAGTAATAAAGTAATTAATCCGGTTTTCAATATTTGAATCCATATAATCTGAACACTTAAACCCTGCTTGATCTTCCTCATTATCATAAATAAGTTGAGAATATCCTATGGTAGTTTTATTATTGATTATATTATAAAGTCTACATAATACATCTGAACATTTTTCTATAACAAAAACATGAGAAATTGCAACAGTATAGTAATCTGGATTAAATCTTTCTACTATATTTAATATATACTTTTCAAAATCACCCTTTGTAACAATCTCATCAGGGCAAAAAAGTATAAATTCCCTTTCATCCCTGCCTGTCATTATCCATATATTTGTATCCTTGATTAAAGGCACAGTTGATGGGTATTCTTGATATATTGAATTGTATTGAGGTACTGCCTGCCTAGATATAAAACGTGATGGGAGACCATTCCTACGTAGAACTGCTGCTCTATAAGCTTTATAAGATAAATATTTATCTTTTTCCCAGGGCTCAATGCTATGGCCATTTAACATTTTTCTCAACAATTGAATCCTTTTATCATAATAATCAGCATCAATTTTCTTCTTTAAAGATTCTAATAAATTTTTTAATGTTGCTATGTTAACTGGTTTAAGCAAGTAATCAACAACATCAGATTTTATCGCCCCTTTTGCATATTCAAAATCCTGATATCCACTTACTATTATTGAATATATAAAGGGGAATTCATCCTTAATTATGGAAGCAACTTCTATACCATTCATTCCAGGCATTTTTATATCGGTAATAACTATGTCAGGCTTTAGTGTTGAATTTTTTTTAACCCCTCTACCCCATTTTCAGCTGTAGCAACAACCTCAAAACCATTACATTTTTTTTCAATGATAGATTTAAGATATTTCATAGCCGATGGCTCATCTTCAATTATAATAATTTGTATCATTATTCATAGCCTCCTCTTCTTGAATTCTCATTGGAGCTTCAATTATAACGCTTGCACCTCCTTGAACATTATTTTTTATCTCAAAAGTTACCGTTCCTTTAAAAAATAACATTAATCTTGCATAAGTATTAATTAAACCCATACCTCCAATTTGAAAGCCGCTTTTATAGTCTAAAATTTCAAGTTCAGACTTCATTTCATTTAATTTCTCTTTTATTTCAGTCAAAACTTTATCATCAAATCCATCTCCATTATCATTTATCTCTATATGCCAGCAATCTCCTTTTCTGTATCCTATTATCTCTATATTCATTCTCTCTTGTTTCTTTTCAAATCCATGATTTATGGAATTTTCAACTATATGTTGTAGTACAATTTTAGGTAACACTTGATCCAGAATTTCATTATCCACATCTATATTAAATACTAATCTGTGTTCAAATCGTTTTTTCATCAAAAGCAAATAATTACTTACATGCTCCAATTCATCCTTTATAGTGGCATAACGCTTAAGAGTAGATGTGGAATATCTCAGCATAGCTGCTATGCTATCACAAATTTCACAAATCTCATCATCTCCTGTCTCTATACCTTTATTAGCCAGCACATTAAGCGTATTGTAAATAAAATGAGGGTTTACTTGTGCTTGCAATGAATCAAAACTAGCCTGCATTTGTAGCTCTCTAGATTTAATCTCGTTTTGAATTGATTCATTCAGTCGGGCTCTCAAACGTTGAAATGATCGGGTTATGGATTCTATTTCTTTATTTGAACTACTAAACTTAATTTCCTGAGGCAGATTATCTAATTCGGTAGCTTCCATTTTTTCCTTTAGCTCTTTTATTGGTTTTGTTAATCGTTTGGATAAAAAATATATACATATCACAGAAATGATTATAACTAAAACTCCTACCATAATGGCAATGTTTCCTGTAAATAATAGAGGTTTTATTAATATGCTCTTGTCTTGGATAAGAATAACTTTTATACCTGTATAGTCTGAGGCTGCTCCTACAATTATTTCATCTACACCTGTTTTTGGATTTTTAATTACAGTAGGCTTATTGTCATCCGATATATCCAGTTGTGAATAATATTCTAACATGTCTAACTGCTTAATCCCATTATGATATAATATTTCACCTCTATCAGTTACTACAACTACATTAATTCCCTCTTCTTTAGGTAGCGAAAAAATCTTTTCTAATTCTGAATAGGGACTTTGTACCTCAATATATCCCATACTCCCATTTATTCCAATAACAGCTCTTACCAATCCAAAAACTTTTATATTGTCTGATGTTGGCCAAGGATCCAGATATGGGGGAATTATTGTTTTTCTACCTTTTAGGCTGTCAGCTAATTCCAGCCATTCTAACTCCCCGATTGCAGTTTCTAAATCCTTCCTAATGCTTAATATTCGAAAGTTGCTGGTTAGGAAATCCCCATTCCTATTAATAAAACTTACCCTATAGAAATTTTTATCAATGCCATAGCTAAGCAATGCACTATGAATGGTTTTTTGTGCTTCAGTTATAAATCTATTACTTTCTATATTAATTCTTTCAATAGTAGCAAGACTTGAAATTGAAGATATTATATCCTTGTCTGATAATAGATAAGTTGTCACCAAATCCATAGGAATTATATGTTTATCGAACTGTTCCAACATTTTATCAGTTATCACTTCCAAATTGGAATAGGCATTAGATTCAAACACATTGGAAGTATATAAGAAAAAGCTTGTTCCAAGGGCTATTACCAATATAATTATTAAGAGGGAATAGGTTAGTAAAAGCTGCCATTGAAAACTCATATGAACCTCCATTATATATCAATTATAGAAAATGAAAAATAAACTTTCTTAATACTAATTGTTCATGGAATTTACTATTGACTAGGGGAAAGCCTTCGAAAATAATTCTGCTATGCCTTTTTACTATTCTTTTAATAGATATTATATAATGCTTCATATAACAACAAAATAGTGGATAAATTATGATTGAGTAGTGTTTCGCTAACATCATTATAAATTAGTTGCTACTTAGTTGTAATTTTGAGATGCATGAAAATTTAGATCATTTATACAAAATATACTGTATTATATATTAATATTATCACAAACATAATTATTATTAAATGGCCTGTATGTGTCAGTATATGTCATGATTTTGTTGACACGTTTTGTCTTGCAAAATCATCCATTTATTTTATTCAATATAATCTGTATACTAAATAGCTTAGGATCTGTTAAATAATATAGGCCATTTCTCCAATCATTCCAATACATAATAGCAATTAATAGTCCTATGGTTGCCAAAATAGGTAATGATAAAGGCATTACGATTGTAAAGAATATACGAAATTCACCAGCACCATCTATTACAGCTGCTTCCGTAATAGCCGCTGGTATATTGGTTTTAAAGTAACTTCTAACTAGAACAATATTGAAAGCATTCATCAATAAACTTGGTACAATTAAGGCTGCTAAGGTATTTTTTATATTAAAAATTTTAGTATATATGCAATAGGTGGGAACAAGTCCTCCATTAAAAAGCATGGTAAAAACAACAAATACCATCAAAAAGCTTCGGCCAGGTAGCCCGTCCTTAGCCAAAGCATAAGCTAGTGTTGAAGTCATAAATAGGCTGCAAATAGTGCCAATAACAGTAACTATAATGGTAATAGCATAAGCTCTGCCCATCATTTGCCACTCTCGTGCAATAAAGCGATAGGCCTCCAAACTCCATTTTTCAGGAAAGAAAGAGTAGCCATTCCTAATAGCTGTCATATTGTCGGTAAAGGATGCAATTACTAATAGAATAAATGGAATCAGTGCACAAAGTGACATAAAGATCATAACAGCATGGGCTATAGCTTGAGTTATCTTATCCTCTCTTGTCATCATTTCATTCCCCCCTAGAATAGAGCATCTTCATAGCTTACTTTTCTTATCAATGCATTGGATACGATGATTAAAATGAAACCTACCACAGATTGATAAACACCAGCAGCAGAAGACATTCCTATATCTCCCAACTCCATTAACCCCCTGTGAACATAGGTATCAATAGTATTTGTAGTTATATAAAGTGGGCCTGAATTCATAGGCACTTGATAGAAGAGCCCAAAATCAGAATAAAAAATTCGCCCTATTGCCAGTATGGTTAATGTGATAACCGTAGTCTTTAGAGAAGGAAGAGTTATATGGATTATTTGCTGCCATTTTGTTGCACCATCTATTTGAGCAGCCTCATAATAGTCCTTGTTTATCCCCACAATATTGGCTAGATAAACAACCATAGAGAATCCTATTCCCTTCCAAATATGAACTATGGTTAATATAAATGGCCAGTATTTAGCTTCAGTATACCATGAGATAGGTTCTTTGCCCAATGCTGCTAAAATTGTATTATTCACAAAGCCAGTCTCAGAGCTTAAAAAAGCAAACACTAAATAGCTAACAACTACCATGCTCATTAAGTAAGGTAGCAAGATTACGCTTTGATAAAATCGGGACAGGAATTTTTGCCTTACTTCATTTAATAATACTGCTGCTGTTATAGCGCAAATAGTACCTAAAATCATAAAGACAACATTATATAAAATAGTATTTCTTGTAATAACCCAAGCATCTTGTGTTTTAAAAAGATATTCAAAATTCTTAAGACCTGCCCAATCGCTACCTAATATGCCCTTCTGAACATTATAGTCCTTAAAAGCGATTATAATGCCAAACATAGGTAAATAGTTATTAATTATCAGGTATAAAATTCCAGGCAAAGCCATTATATATACTGGCAAAAATCCAAGAAACTTATTTTTTGCTTTTAAAACCATAAGCTCACCTCTTAGGTCAAATAATTTATAGTAATTTTTAGGGCGAGTATATACCCGCCCTATTTAGTTTACTCTTTTGAAGCTAGCCATTCATCCAACTGTCTCTGATTCTCTTCTATAACTTTATCAATTCCCGCTGCTTTCAATTTTTCAATGAATTCCGGCAGTGCAACTTCTGGGTCTACTGTTCCTGTTTCAAGCGCTGGTTGATATTCTGAAATAACGTTAGATATGGCTGCAACTTCAGTTTTTACACTCTCGCTATTGAAAGTATAACCTAGAGCCTTTGAAGCATATTTTGAGCTTACTTCCTCATTGAATTCTCTTAATCGATCAAATATATCAGCTGGAGTTGGCGCCCAAGCGTATTTTTTCATTTTATCACCAAATATTCCAAAAGGCATATTGTATCCTGTTGTTCCTACCGTCACACCTTCTGGATATGTTATAACCATTGGATCATCGGTCTTTACATAGTGCTTTCCTTCTATACCATTGGATAGCAGATTGACTACTTCTTCACTGGCATAGGTTAGATTTAGGAAATCCATGGTTTTTTCAGGACTTTCACATGTTACTGGGATAGACCACATTGTTACCTGGAACATACTTGAGGTTGCATATTTGTCTACTGTAGTAATTGTGGTCATTTGCATTCCAGCATCTCTTGTTACATTCTCAGCCGGTTCATTGAAATTATAAACGAAATGTTTTGGGAATATACAAAAACGAATTTTATTAAAAACACTATTTTTTAATGTTTCCAATGTTTTTTCCTGTAGTTCAGATTTTTGATGGGTCCAAACATAGCAAGTAGTTCCAACAGGATAGTAAGGGGTGCCATCTTCGTGGGCAAAATGATAGGTATTTGCTACTCTAACTGGGCCATGGTTGTTCTCTGATGCTGGCGTAACAGTAAAGTTTCCACTATAAGTTTTATCACCAAAATTACAATGTATCTTAAAGCTGTAGTCACCTTCAAAGGAAGGCATAAAGCGGACTTTATAAATACATCACCATCATAAAATCCATCTACTTCTACTTCTTCATTTTTTCCTTTAAATACTCCTTTGATATAATAGTCCACAAAGGGATTTCCGTCAGTAGCTCCATCCACTGTTACTTCAAAAACACACCATCTTTCAACGATGTCCTGATAAATGCACTCTTTCATTGTAAAACCCCTTTTCTTATGTTGCTTATAAATATTACTTATGTTATTAAAACATTATAAAAGCATAATAAAATGCCAACAACTCTATTAATTTGGATTAACACATTAACACTTGACTTACAGCGTGCTTCCAGCCTTCATACAGTTTTAATGCTTCCTTACTATTCATCTTGCTTTCGTATTTTGTTCGCCTAATCCGTATCTGTAAAGAGATTCTTAGCATATCGTTTTCAAACTGCATTAAATATAGGAATTTAATCAAGCGCAGCCCTAACCATAATTAACTTTTCCGTCCATTCCCCAAGCCAAAGAAGTTACAAGCCTTCTTTGGCTAAATATTGGTTTACTCCAATATTCATCATTATTGAAAGGCTCATCAAAAAAATAGAACACAAGTCCTCTTTATTCTTAAAAACAGAGTTTGGAGTCACGCTGGTTAAACGAAATAGTGTGAAAAACTTAAATAAAGAATCCTTA
>ERZ773359.3082-NODE-3082-length-19803-cov-8.491341_pt1 | contig 19803 bp, 21 predicted proteins | sample MGYA00374955_ERZ773359 | MGnify/ENA primary metagenome ERZ773359 (study PRJEB29098, sample SAMN04486028) | biogas fermenter metagenome | study: EMG produced TPA metagenomics assembly of the Biogas fermentation microbial communities from Germany - Plant 4 DNA1...
GCTGGCCTTTTATGACAAGTACAAGTTCGATTTGGCACAAACTGTTGCTTGTCTCTTATGTCATCCCATGGCTATGATCAAAGACATTGGACAGGGTTTCTATATTTGGGATGATGTAAACTCTGTGGTGAGTCTCCAAGATACGCGTTTGCTGCTGCCGGATGAATATGAACAGTTTATTGCTGATTTGCCCAGGTATACCTGGGAGGTCTTGCTGCCGCGCAAATATGAACGCTGGCCGGAGCTGAAAGTCAAAGACATGATGGAGCCGCTGGCTGAATATCAGAGATATACTGATTTTGCTGCCAGAATGGGTGAAGCGGCAGTCAAAAGGTATGGTATACCTAAGGCCAGTGCGGTGATGGTAGGCATGCCTGGGATCGAACTGTTGTGTAATTTATATACGGGTATGAAGGGACTGGCGATGGATATGCGCAGGCAGCCGGAGCAGGTAAAGGCTGCTGTACAGATGTTAGAAAGCGGCACTGACGCTGTGGTACAGAGTATCTTGGAGGAACCGAGAGATACCGAAGCTGCCTTTGACGTCTGGCTGGGTATGCTGGCACATAACTTTTTGAGTATTAAACAATGGGAAGCTTACTACTGGCCGTATTTGAAAAAACTACTTGATGCAGTTGTGGCAGCTGATAAAACGGCGTACATTTTTGTGGAGGGCTATGTGAGCCGTTTTTATGATTATTTCCGCACTTTCCCTGCTGGTCATATTGCGCTGCATATTGAACAGGATGATGTTTACGAGGTGAAAAAGAATCTGCCCAACTGCTGTATAGTGGGCGGCATGTCCTCTACCCTGCTGGGCAGCGGTACTAAGGAGCAGTGCATTGACCGGGCTAAACAGCTGATTGATGACTTAGGCCAGGAGGGTGGGTTTATCCTCAGTCAGGATAAAATGATTTCTTACATGCGGGATGCTAATCCTGAGAACTTAAAAGCTGTCTGCGATTTTGTCAGTGAATACCATTTTTAAGTGGAGGATTATGATGGAGAAGAAAGATATTAACCTGGAGTTAAGTATAGCTGACTATGATGAAGCAGTAGCTGAACTCAGCAAGCTGCTTGATTTTCTGCCGGAAGATAAAGCGGTGCGTAAAGAGTACCTTGATGCCGTTGCCAATAAGCTGCTGTGGTTGTAATTATATTTGCAGAGTATTTGGTCTTGAGTCATGTAAGTTAAATAGGTGAAGAAAATAAACAAGCAGCCAAGGTTTTAGGTAACCTGTGGCTGCTTGTTTGCTTAGACTGGGCTGGTGATATGCCGGCGGACGGCGTCTTCTATATCCATGAGGATGGGCAGCAGGTAGACCTGCTCCTCCTCGTTTAAGTTGTACTTTTCGATTAGTTCTTCCTTACTGAGAATGAGTTTTCTAGACATTTCTCTCCCCCATTTCCTGTTTTAGTACACACCGTATTCTACGGCGGTATCTACCATGGCCTGGATGTTTTCGATGCTGGCGTCACCCGGGTTAAGTACCGGTTTATTCATGGCAAAGACATAGTTGCCGTTAACGGCGACAATATCCAGTAAGCGTTTTACTGCATCGCTCACCTGCTCCGGGGTGGCGGTGCGCAGCAGATGGGTATGAAAGAAGGTGCTGATGATATGGCGTTTGTCCAGTTTTTCCACTACTAATTTAGGATCAGCCATTTCAAAGCCGATCTGTACCCGACCCGGCAGATCGTTAAGGGCTTCTAAGTGTGGGTCCCAATTATGTTCACAGTAGATGCTGGCATGCAGGCCGCGCTCCTGGATGGCCTCAATTAATTTTTTGAAAGTGGGGAAGTAGAACTTTTCAAAGTTCTTCGGATTGAGGTAGGGAGCCATATGCAGGGGCAGTACCACCATGTTAATTTTACCGGGTACCTTTTTTACCCTGTCCAGGGAGTCACAGATGAACTGCAGCGCGGCCTCGGCGGCATCGGCTACCCACTGCGGTGCTCTGCGCATATCGATACAGATATCGGAGAAGTTTCTGAGAAAGTCGGCAACATAATCTAAGGGTGCCGTATTCATCATGGCCATATGTTCAATATTGGCGCGTTCATATTTTTCGACCAGCTGCGGCGTACCCATGCCAAAGTATTTAGAGGCTACTACGCTGCGGGCGAGATTCAGTCTTAACTCTCCGTAGCGCTCATCTTCTTCCAGGATGCCGAAGATTCTGGGACGCACCACATTGGCCCAATAGGCAAAGGGGTCTTTAATTAACTCCGGATATTCTTCAAATTTCATCGGTGAATAGTTGGGGTGCTGATAAAAACCGTCTCTGCCCTGTACCATAAATTTACTCATGGAGTAACGATAGGCAGCGGCCATGTTTTCAGGGTTAGTCGGTAGATTGTCGCTGTTAATTAGTTTAGCCATTTCTTCGGCTGCCTCAAAACAATGCTTGGGGCTGTAGTACTCGCGAAATAGTGAATAACCTTGATGCTGTATGGCATATTCCAGACTGATCATGGCTGTTACGGGCACTCTTTTGGGTCTTTTCCCTGCCCAGATGTCTGCGTACAACTGATTTCTTTCTGCCTGCAGATTACTCATCCTGTTTCTCCTCCTCCTTTACTTGCGGTCACATGATTCTGGTAATTATGGTTTATTATTACTTTTACATCTTATGGCCTAAATCCTGCCAAAATTCTTGAATTGAGTAAATATTGCCGATATTAAATATATTTATTGTAGGCAGAAAAAACACCCCCCGGTTAGGAGTGCTGACCGGGGGATGTCTCTCTTTGACAGTTGTTTAGCAGTTTTTAGTCGTCAAAGGCCTGACTGACTTTCCATACTTTCCACACATTACCGACAAGGTCAGGGTTGGGTTTTAATGTTGCTTTGCCCGGCTGCCAACCGGAGGGAGTAGCTTCGGTGCCTTCGGATTTGCGTACCAGCTGGAATGCTTTGATTTGGCGAATTGACTCGGCCACATTGCGGCCTACCGATGGTGTCAGTACTTCAAAGCCCTGGATGATGCCGTCGGGGTCGATTATGAAACGTCCTCTTGTCTCGACGCCGGAGTCTTCATCATAGATACCGTACATTTTGCCGATACTGCCATCCTGGTCGGAAAGCATGGGGAAGGGGATGTCCTTGTTGATCATCTTGGATAGTTCGTGTTCATTCCACATTTTGTGGACATAAATGCTGTCTACGCTCACAGAGAGAACTTCTACATCAAGAGCTTGTAACTCATCATACTTTTCGGCAACTGCCGAAATTTCGGTTGCTCAAACAAAGGTGAAATCTCCGGGATAGAAACAGAGCAGAACCCACTTCCCTTTGTACTCATCTAAACTAAAATTCATAAATTTGCCCTGATAAAAGCCAGAGGCGGTAAACTCCGGCGCAGGCTTGCCTACTCTAGGCAGCATAATACGTTCCTCCCTTACTGGCGCTGCTGCAGCATCTGCTGCTGCCGGGGCAGCTTTTTTAATTGGCGGCCGCTGACAACCTGGTTTGAATTCTTCCGGCATTATTCATCCTCCTTCACAAACTGCTATATTTTGCTATATTTTAATTATAGCAGTTGTTGTAGAAGAATTATATATAAATTCTGACATATGGCAGCTTTTTCGTTTTGGCGGCAGGATAAACAGTGGCTGAGACAGTATGAGGAATAGCTGAGAGGTAAACGCTAAGCTGTGGGGGCGAGAGTATGAAACGCTTGTTATTAGTGGAAGATGAGCAGATTATGGCGAAAAATATTGCTTTCTTTTTGACACGGGAAGGCTTTCAGGTAGATACTGCCTATGACGGGGAAGCGGCTTTGGAGCTGTTTGCCGTAGGGCAGTATGATTTGGTGTTGTTGGATTGGACTTTACCGAAGTTGGACGGGCTGGAAGTATGTAAACGGATTCGCCGGGAATCCCAGGTGCCTATTATGATGCTGACGGCCAAGGGTGAGATCTTTGATAAAGTGGTAGGGCTGGAAGTAGGTGCCGATGATTATCTGGTCAAGCCCTTTGATCAGCGGGAACTGCTGGCACGCATTCATGCTCTGCTGCGCAGGATTTCGGCGGAGCATAAAGGGCAGGCGGCTGAGGCGTGGCTGCAGTATGAAGATCTGCGGCTGGACCGGGAAAAGCTGCTGCTGGTCTGCGGTGAAGAAACGGCAGCCTTGACGGCCAATGAATATAAACTGCTGGAGCTGATGATGAAAAAACCTCATAACGTCTTTACGCGGGAATATCTGTATGAAGAAGTCTGGGGTGAACTGCCGGGCTACAATGACCGTACCGTGGATGTAACCATCAGCCGCTTACGCAGAAAAATATTGCAGCTGTGCGGGAAGAAATACTTTCAGGCCGTCAGGGGACTGGGCTACCGCTTCGGTGAGAAGTCATGAAGATCCAATCCCAATTGTGGCTGGTGTTGACGGTGCTTTTTCTGGCCACTTCACTGGGTGTTTATCTGGTGGTGGCTGATGCTTATGAGGAACGTTTACAGGCCAGTTATGAACAGGTTGCTTTTGCCCAGGGTGCTGCGCTGCTGGAGGATTTTGCCCAGGTTTATCCAGAGTCACCGCAGCGTTTAATGGGTTACCTGCAAAAGTACAGCGAGCAGCTGCAGGCCCGTTTAATTATCCTTGATGCCGAGAAAAAAGTATTTGCCGACAGTTTTGAGGTGCTGCCGCCTAAGACAAGGCTGGAGTTGGCTGTGTTAAATAAAGGGGAAGGATATGCTTCCCACTTTGCCCAGACCGATGCTTTTGGTTATGTGCAGTATACGCTGCTGCCTTTTGGCCAGGCGGCAGGTTATTTGCTGCTGATTCAGGAAGCGGAAGCGCTGTCAGCAGAGTTAAGTACTTTTCGCAGCTGGATGCTGCGGGTGCTGTCGCTGGCCGTGGTCATCCTCTTTCTGCTGTCCTATGTGGTGGCAGCCTGGCTGACGGAACCGATCCGGAAGATTATTGCGGCGCTGAAGCAGATCACGCCCCGGAAACGTGTTTTTGCCCTGACCTACCGGCGGCAGGATGAAATCAAGGAACTGATTGAGGCCATTGCCGGGATGGTGGCGGAATTAAATCTGTATGATGAACGGCAGCGCCGTTTTCTCAGCACTTCTTCCCATGAATTAAAAACGCCGCTGGCGACGATGCAGCTGATTTTAGAAAACTTACCCTATGTGCGGTCTGATGAGGAACGCTTTCAGGAGTTTACCCAGGATCTTGTTTTTCAGGTGCAGAAGATGAAGCAGATGGTGGAGCAGCTGCTGCAGATCATGCGGCTGGGGGACAGGCCGCTGCAGAAAGAGGATGTCAGTGCCCGGGAGCTGAAGGAGCACCTGCTGCAGGTGTTTCAGTATCTGGCGCAGCAGCAGGATGTTACTTTGGAGTTTGAGCTGCAGGATGTCACTTTTCATGTTGACCGCCAGCTGTTTCTGCGCGCCCTGGACAACTTGGTGGCCAATGCTATTCGCTATTCACCGCGGGGTAAGACGGTCAGGATCGCGGTGAAAAGGGAGCAGGGAGCCAAGGTGATCAGTGTTTGTGACCAGGGCATCGGCATTGCCGCTGAAGAGCTGCCGAGAATCTTTGAGCCCTTTTATCGGGCTAATGATGCTACCGCCTGGAATCAGGAGGGCAGCGGTTTAGGGTTAGCCATTGTTAAACAGATTGCTGAACTGCATCAGGGTCAGATTACAGTTGAGTCTGTACCGCAAAAAGGTTCCTGCTTTCACTTGCGGCTGCCGGCTAAGTAACAAAAATGTTACAATTGATCAATGCTGATGATACAAAGGGGCAGTATAGTGAAGATACACAAGAAGTTTAGGTACAACGAGGAGGATTTACGATGAAAAAACTGTTTACCCTGATTGGCATTGCTTTGCTCAGTCTGCTCTTGGTGGTCGGCTGTGGGAAGAATAATGCTGTGCCGCCGCAGCATAATGACCAGGAGCCGCCGGCGGTGATAGATCCGGATGAGGTAACGATAGATCCGGCGGAAGATCCTGCCGGGGAGCCCGGGACGTCAAGTGAGGAGCCTATTGATGAAAATGATCTGACACCGACGCCGCAGGTCAAGCAGCAGAAATATCCTGTCGTCCTTTACTTTCCTGACAGCGATCTGATGCGAACTTACCGTGTCAAAACAGAAGTTGCGGTAAAAGATAAAAAGCAGCTGCCGAAGGCAGCCCTGGAAGCCTGGCTGGCCGGTCCCCAACATAAGGAACTGACGGGACTGGTGCACGATGATGTGGTCATTGAGTATGTGCAGGATGTAGGGGGCGTGGCCCATGTCAGCTTTAGTAAAGAGATTCAGGATATTAAGATAGGTTTAGACGGGGAGCTGCTGTTTGCGGAACAGGTGGCCATGATTATGCAGCAGTTTGGCTATGAGCAGACGCAGCTGCTGGTGGAAGGCAAAGTTGTGGAGACGCTCTTTGAGTATTTCTATACTAAAGACCCCATTAGCGCCAAAGATCCGGACAGCTACCGCTGGGTGGAGGAAATGGATCCGAGGGAAATTGTGCTGCAGAATACGGCCTTTCGTATTTATGAGCCGGCGCCCGGCGCCGTGGTGAAGGATAAGGTTGTGATCCGCGGCATGGCCCAGGTATTTGAGGCAGCTTTTCAGTATGAGTTTAAAGTGGGAGACAAGATTGTCTCCGAGGGCTATACCATGGCTTCAGAAGGCGCCCCCGGCTGGGGTGAGTTTGAGATTGTGATTGAGCTTGGTAATGTTACCGGGAACACAGGTACCGTGGTGATCTATGAAACAAGCATGAAAGACGGCTCACGCCTTAATGAGCTGGCCATACCGGTGACCATTGCCAAATAAAGACTTGTAAGTTTGGACAAAAAAAGCGCTGCTTACCTTCATGGTAAGCGGCGCTTTTTCCGCAAAAGTGAGGGGGTGCCGTGAACTACTTTTTGACGTAGTGCTGCGGCACCCCTTTTATCTTAGACCCCGACCAGCTGTTTTTGTTTGCTGCGGGCAATGTTCACATTGTCCTGCTGACGATTCTGCAGGGCTGTGACCGCACTGGGTTTATCTTCATAGCGGTAGTCCATGCCTTTCTGCTGCTGGTGCTGGGCAATCACCACATGGCTGGGGACTGCATTGACGTCATGGTTGACTTTCTGCTGATACCAGAAGAAGCGGTGATTGTCCGGCAGGTTGTTAACGTTTTGCAGCACTTCCTTGTCTGCCGTCAGTTCAATCTGCTCACCGAGGATCTGGCGTACATAATCCTTAGTGTCGTGGAACTGCAGCAGTTTGGGGAAGGTGCCGTTGGGGATCACCTGCTGCCAATCCTTATTTTCATGCTGGGCCAGCAGTTCCTTGGCCCGGTGCAGCTGGGCAATTTCCTGCTGCAGATGCATTTCCCAGATTTGTTTGATATGGGGGTCTTTTTCGTCCTGATAGAAAGAGTAATAAAGGTAGCACTCCACATATTCGTGCAGCAGCAGGCTTTCCAGCCAGGTACAGGTGGGATCCATCAAGGAGCCGTACTGGCTGACATGCTGCTCTTCAATTAAGGCGATTTCCTGATACAGCTGACGTCCTAAATCATTATAATAGGTGGGGCCGATATTCATGTAGAAATTCATGGTCTGCTGTTCCGCGGCGGTAATAATCAAAATGTTTAGCTTGGTGCGGATGTCGGCGTTTTTAAAGTTGATGTAGCCCCTGACCGCTTCACTGGGGTGCCGGTGTTCGGCGATGGTGGGGCGGCCCGGCGTTATTTCCACATATTCCTTTACCAGTTTCTGGGCCGGAATGTTTTTGTCCAGGTCAAGGAGATTGGCGTAGCGGTATAAATGGTCGAAATCCTCCAGCAGGGCAAAATCCAGGGTGTCCTTGACATAAGGATCGGGCTCGTTTTGCGCCAGCCAGGCCGTCAGATCTACGGCCACATGTTCGTAGCCGATGGTTGTTTCCAGTGGTGTTTCACCGATTGGTGACAGCCAGTTAATGCGTTTTTGCTGCTGCTGTTCAATGCGGCGGGAAAAGGCCAGCTCGCGCCGCAGTTCGTTATCGGTACAGTGGCGGTGGAACTGGTGCGAAAAGATGGCTGCCTCCACTTCAATGCCGTTCATTAAAATGACGCGTACTTTGGTATGGGGGTCAACCATGTTTTTGTCATAAGGCTTAGGGTAAATAGTTTTCCAGTCCATGACGGCGTCACCGAGCGGGATAGGTTTTTCTGCAAAGGGATTAAACATCTGCATCTCCTTCCATCGTTCCTTAATCTTTTACAGTTTCCCAAACAAAGGGCTCCTTTATACCGGAAAAGAAGCAGGAATATTACTGATTGTAATTGGTAAACTAAAGACGATTATCACGAGAAAGGAGATGTGGCAGTGACAATTAACCAACAAGAACTGGAAAACCTGCGGCACTTAATCGGTGCCCATGCTACCGGTGCCAACAAACTGCAGGCTTATGCCCAGCAGTGCAGTGACCCGGAAATTAAACAGATGTTTCAGGAGTCTGCCAACAGAGCGCAGCAGACGAAACAGAAACTTATGCAATTTTTAAATTAGTGAGGAGGGACAATGATGCAAGATAAAGACATGGTCAGCGATGTACTATCCCAGCTTAATGCCAGCCTGACTAACTATGCCACGGCCATTGCCGAGTCGGAAAACCCGCAGTTAAGGCAAACTTTAATCCAGATCAGGAATGCAGACGAGCAGTTCCAATTCCAGTTAAGCCAAAAGGCGATGGAAAAAGGCTACTATCAACCGGCCAAAGAGGCTGCTCAGAATGTCATTCAGGAGTATAAAAGCCAGCTTAGTTCAGGTTAAAGATTAAACAGCCACCTGGTTTGCCCCGGTGGCTGTCTGCATGTTAAGGCTGCTGTTCAATTATTGCCTCTAAACCTTGGCGGTCAAGAATAATAATTTGGCGCTGTCCTACTAACTTAATTAGTCCCTGTTCCTGAAAGGCAGCCAGTTTGCGGCTTAAAGTTTCCTGGCTCATGCCGATGTGGGAGGCAAAATCGCCCTTTGTCATTTTGAGCGTAACTTTGGGCTGCTCCCGGGAAAGGGCGAGCAGGCTTTGTGCCAAGCGCTGCTCCACTGAATGGAGGCTGATGTCTTTGATCAGATTTTCGGCCTTTTCTAAACGGCGGCTTAATTCCTCCATAATTTTAAAAGCAATGGCCGGATATTTCTGCATTAATTTTTTTAACTGCTGACCTTCAATCATGCACATGGTGGTGTCGGTAATGGCGACCGCATTATCTGTCATGGGCTGGGAGCTAAAAAGGGTCAGTTCGCCCATGAATTCACCCGGCCCCAGTACGCGGATGACCTGTTCTTTACCGGTGGGGCTTAAGCGGGAAATCTTCACATAACCTTCGTGAATGACATACAGCTTCTCCCCTTTGTCACCGGCCAGATAAATCATTTCCCCTTTAGTATAGCTTTTATGTCCGGTGATGGCGGCCACTTCCTGTTTTTCCTCGGCGGAAAGACCGCTGAAAATGGGGACAATATCAATACAGCTGCTGTAGTCAGCATGGTGGCAGTCACATTTCATTTAGCTTCCCTCCTGCGGCTACTTTTTTCTCTTTGGTCCTATTATCCCCTGTCGGGACGGCCGCGGTCAAGCGGCAGCACGTAAAATAAATGAGCCGCCGGCAGGGAAATGGCAAAGGATCTTTAAAGAGATAAGCAGGAGTGCGCGCTGATGATTTGCAGAGGAGGGTTAACCGTGACAGTGGAGATTAGAGTGCTGTATGAGGATAATCATTTGCTGGTGGTGGAAAAACCGGCAAATATGCTGACGCAGGGAGATAAAACGGGTGATGCCGATTTATTAAGTATATTAAAGCAAAAACTAAAGGAAAAATATCAGAAACCGGGCAATGTTTATTTAGGGCTGGTGCACCGTTTAGACCGGCCCACGGGCGGAGCCCTTGTCTTGGCCAAAACATCCAAGGCGGCTGCCCGTTTGGCGGCGCAGCTGCGGGAGCACACTTTCAACCGGGCATATTTGGCCGTGGTGCACGGCCGGCTGCCGTCGGAGCGGGGTAAATTAGAGCACTATCTGCGAAAGGACAGACGCACTAATACGGTGACTGTAGTTAAGAGCAGCAGTGCAGGCGCCAAAAAAGCCAAGCTTACTTATCAGGTGCTGGGCAGCGTCAGCAGCTACAGTTTGCTGTATGTGCAGCTGGAGACGGGGCGGGCGCACCAGATTCGTGTACAGCTGGCAGCCGCCGGCTATCCCTTATTTGGCGACCAGCGTTACGGGCAAAAAGTAAACCGGCCCGGACAGCAGCTGGCGCTGTGGTCCTGCCGCTTAAGTTTTCTTCACCCAACCCGCAAAAGGGAGGTAAACTTTTTCAGCTTTCCGCCCCACACCTACCCCTGGACGCTTTTTGCCTCAGAGTCACTGCTGAAAGATATGATTCAGTAAGAATTGCCGCGCTCGGCTTTGCTATAATGGAGGGAACAGCAGGGGTAATGTCTGCTTGCGGCATTACCCAGATCAGGAGGGACAAACAATGTCAGCACAAAGTAGAAAGTCAGGTAAATGGGTGGTTTTAGCGGTATCATTTTTACTCATGTTTACTTTTGCCATCTCTCTGCAGGCTCTGCCGCCGCTTTTTGCGTGGCTGCGGCAGGAGATTGCTTTTTCTGATTCCCAGGCCGGAACCTTAATGGGCGCCTATGCCATTCCGGGCATCCTGCTGCCTTTTCTGGTGGCGGTCCTGGCGCGGCGTTTTAAACAGAAAACTCTGCTTTTGGCGGCCTTACTGCTCATGGGCGTGGGCTTAACTGCCTTTTCCCTGGTCAACTCTTTTCCGCTGCTGCTGCTTTGCCGTGTGCTGGCCGGCAGCGGCGCCACGGTCTTGCTGGTTTTGGCACCGCTCTTGGTGACGCAAACCTTTGCCCAGCAGGAACTGGGCATGGCCATGGGGATTTTTAATATGGCGGTCCCCCTGGGGACAGTGGTGGCGGCCAATCTGTTTGGCGCCTTAGGGCCGCTTTTTGCCTGGCGGCTGCTGATCCTGGGCATTGCGGTCTGGGTAGGCATCGTCTTTATCCTCTGCAGCCTGGCGCTGCCGGCCGCGGCGGCAGCAGAAGTGCCGGAAGAAGAGGCAGCGGCGCCGGCGGCAGGCCCGGCTTTCAATTTAAGTTTAGGGCTGTTGGCCTTCGTCTGGGCGCTGGCCAATCTGCAGATGATTGCCTATGTCACTTTTGCGCCCCAATTCTTTCAGACAGCCGGCTTAACAGGCGCCAGGGCAGCCCTGCTGGCCAGTTTTATCATGTTGGTGCCGGTCTTTTTAAGTGCCCTGGCGGGGATGATCCTTGATAAGACGGGTAGAAAAAAAGAGTTGCTGCTGGCCGGTACCCTGCTCATGGCGGCGGCCTTTGTATGCTTCGGCCAAAATCTGTCCGGTTTAGCGGCCTGGGCCCTGCTGTTAGGGATCGGCTTTACGCCCATTGCCGTGGTTGTTTTTGCGCTGCTGCCGGAAGTGGTGCTGCCGCCGCAGGTAGGCTTTGGTTTGGCTGTTTTAACGGCCGCCGCCAATGTCGGTCTGACGGTGGGCCCGGCAGCTTTCGGCTGGCTGCTGGATGTAACAAAGAGAAATTTTGCTGTTGGCTTTATGGCTTTAGCCGTCGTTTCCCTTGTTATTACCCTGCTGACGGCAGGATTAAAAACAAAAAGAAGTTTAGAAAAATAAATGCGGGGGAAGCTAAAAGATGGATGATTGCTGTGCGGAAGCTCATCACATGAGAGCAAGCAAAAATGCAAATACTGTAGCTAAAGAACAGATCTTAAAGGAGGCTCTGCCATGTTAAGCAAAAGGGAAAATATGTGGGAAGTTATTAAAGGCGGTAAGCCGGATCGCTTTGTTAATCAGTACGAAGCCCTGGGGATAGTGGGGGGAGACCCCATTTCGGCACGTAACCCCAGAGCAACACCGGGCGGTGAAGTGGTAGACTTTTGGGGTGTGACCCATCGCTGGCCGGAACATGTGCCCGGCTCTTTCCCGGTGCATGATGAAGAACATAAACTGCTGAAGGATATCACCAAGTGGCGGGAAGTACTGAAGGCGCCTTCCCTGGAGACAAAGCCGGAGGAGTGGAAAGAGATTCAGGAGCAGGCAGCCAAAATTGACCGCCGGGAACAATTCGTCACCATTTTTGGCGCGCCGGGTATCTTTGAGCAGCTGCACTATTTTATGGGCATGGACGACACCTTAATCAATTTTTATGAAGAACCGGAAGCCATGCATGAATTGATAGAGTTTATCACCGACTGGAAGCTGGGTTATGCTGAACAGCTGGTGAAGTATGTTAAACCGGACTGCCTTTTCCATCATGATGACTGGGGCAGTCAGATTAACTCTTTCCTGGCGCCGGAGATGTTTGCCGAGTTTATCGTCCCGGCCTACAAAAGACTGTATGGCTTTTATAAAGAGAATGGCGTAGAATTAATTATCCACCATAATGATTCCTTTAGTGCCAACCTGGTTCCCTATATGATTGAGATGGGTATTGATGTCTGGCAAGGTTGTATGACGACCAACAATACTCCGGAACTGGTGAAGCAGTACGGCGGTCAGCTTACTTTCATGGGCGACCTTGATAACGGGCTGCTTGACCGCGAGGATTGGTCAGAAGAGTTAATTGCCAAGGAAGTGGAGCGGGCGTGCAGAAGTAACGGTAAGCTCTACTTTATTCCCTGTTTAGTCAGAGGCTTACCGGGCAGTACTTACCCCGGTGTCTATGAAGCCGTCAGTAAAGAAATTGACAGAATGAGTAAGGAAATGTTTTAAACAGACGAGGAGGAAGGCTTAATGAGGAAACTGCTGCCGGTACTGGCAAAGTTTTGGGCCCGGGTTTGTGGAGTAGATCAACCTGTGAGCTGGATTGACAGGCTGTGGAAATGAGGGGCCTCGTGTACCCTGGAGGTTTCAGGGCCGGTCATCGCGAGCAGCAGCAAAGAGGGCGGCAGTCAAGAAACCGATACAGCCGCCGAGCATCAGCGTTAATAAATACCACATGTGCATCCCACCTTTCCGGTAAAGCTGCCGTCCCCATTATTTATTGACGTTAAGGCGGCAAAATATAACCGGTAAGTCAATCAGGAACAGAAGGCACTGTCCGCGGGCAGTGCCTTGTTATTTTATTAAACCTTTAGCCGGCTTTAAGAAAAAATTAAGATTTTCCCCCGGGGATTTTTATTTTTGCCTGGTAGAATAAGCGGTGTTAATAAAATGAGACGAGGGGAAGTAAAGCATGGAAATCTTACGCGTGGAAAATTTAACAAAAGTGTACGGCAGCGGTGCTGCACAGGTTAATGCTTTGGCAGGTGTTTCCTTTACTGTGAACAAGGGGGAGTTTGTCGCCATTGTGGGGGCTTCCGGTTCCGGCAAGTCTACTCTGCTGCATATCCTGGGCGGTGTAGACCGGCCTACCGGCGGTAAAGTGATTATTGAGGGGACAGATATTTACCGGCTGCAGGAAGCAAAGCTGGCTGTCTTCCGGCGGCGGCATTTAGGTCTCATTTATCAGTTTTATAATTTAATTCCCATTTTAAATGTGGAGGAAAATATTACACTGCCGCTGCTCTTAGACAAGCGGCAGGTGCCGCGTGACTATCTGCAGGAACTGCTGGAGACTTTAGGTCTAACTGACCGCCTGCGGCATCTGCCCAATGAATTATCGGGTGGACAGCAGCAGCGGGTCTCCATCGGCCGGGCTTTAATTAACCGTCCTGCGCTGCTGTTGGCCGATGAACCGACGGGCAACCTGGACAGTAAGAACACGGAAGAAATCATTAATTTGCTTAAGTTATCCAACCGGCTCTACGGGCAGACGCTGATTGTCATCACCCATGATCAGCAGATTGCCCGGCAGGCCGGCCGCATTATCACTTTAGCGGACGGCCGCATTGTCAGTGACGAGGTGAAGCGCTCATGGGTATCATAAAGAAACTGACGCTGCGCAATCTGCAGCTAAAGCGGAAACGGACCATTGTAACCATTATCGGTATTATTCTCTCCGGGGCCATGATTATGGGGGTTGGCAGCATTGCCGCCAGTTTCCAGGATTTCTTTCTCCGCTCCGCCATCCAGTCTGACGGCAATTATCATGCTTCCCTTTACGATGTGGCGGTGGACAAGGTGGAGACTATTGCTCAGGATCAGGCTGTGGCGGCGGTGATGTTAAGCCGCACTAAAGGTTTTGTCCCCTTTACAGCCGGCACTGAAGGACATAAACCTTATTTAATGCTCCGGCAGTATGATGAGGCGGCTTTTGCCCACTTCCCCCTGACGCTGCTTGAGGGGCGGCTGCCGGCCAACGGTCAGGAGCTGCTGATCCCGGAAACGGTGCAGCAGCTGGGTAACTATCAGCCGGGAGATACCATTACTTTAAGTGTAGGACAAAGGTATCTCGACGGGGAGCCGCTGGCTGCCGACAGGGATTATCAGGCGGAAGAAGAATGGCGCAGAGAAAGTATAGAGAGCTATACCATTACCGGTATTGTGGCTGATCCGCGTTTTGGCCACGGGCTGCCAGGCTATGCCGTTTTTACTGCTTTAGACGCGGCGGCGCTGCAGGAAGCAGAGAAAGTAAATGTTTCTTTGCTCAGCACCAATGTCAGGCAGATATTTGCGCAGGTACCGGCACTGGCAGAAAAGGCCGGGGTGCAGAACTATAGTTATAATCGTGAACTGCTGCGCTGGTCCGGCGTCTCCGACAATCGTGACGTAACGAACTTTTTAAATTCCATAACCTTAATTATTATTGTCTTAATTGTAGTCGGCTCCGTGGCTGTTATCTATAATGCCTTTGCCATTTCCGTCAACGACAGGAAAAAACAGTACGGCATGTTGGCCAGTGTGGGGGCCACGCCGCGGCAGCTTAAAGGCAGTGTCTTTTATGAAGCGCTGCTGCTGGGTGCGGTAGGCATTCCACTCGGCATTGCAGCCGGTCTGGGCGGTATTGGTGTTACCCTGCAGGTGGTCAACCGGATCCTGCTGGGCAGTGTACTGACGGAAGAGCTGGCTTTCCGCTTAGTGATCTCACCCCAGGCCATTCTGGTCACTGTCGTTTTTGAAGCCCTGACCATCCTGCTCTCGGCCTGGCTGCCGGCCAAAAGGGCGGCGCAAATTTCGCCCATTGAGGCCATTCGCTTAACAGATGAGCTGCAGATTAAGGGGAAAGATGTGCGTACCGGTAAACTGACCGGTAAGCTGTTGGGGATTGAGGGCGAGCTGGCTCTCAAGAATCTGAAACGAAACCGTAAGCAGTATCGTGCCACCGTCTTTTCCCTGGTCATCAGTATTGTGCTCTTTGTGACCTTTTCCAGCTTTATGCAATATGGTTTTGTCAGCCGTGATCTGTATTACGGTGAAATTCCCTACAATGTGGTAGTCTACAATTTTAATGAGGAGGGCGAAGTGCAGGACAGCTTTTACCGGCAGGTACTGGCGCTGCCTGAAGTGGAGAGGGCTGCCGTGGTGCGTACTCTTTACAGCCGCACGGAGCTGGCGTCCGGGCAGCTGGGTAAATTTGTGCATAAGCAGCTGCTGCCCCAGGGCTTTTTCCCGCCTACGCCTGAGGGATTGTATCGGCTGCCGGTGGAGATTACCGCCGTCGGCGAGGAGGAATTTGCCGCTTACCTGACGGAGCTGGGTTTGGCAGCGGCCGATTATACTGACCGGCAGCAGTTAAAGGCTGTTTTAGTCAACAAAAATGTAATGGAAGGTAAAATAACCTATCAGCCGCTGCAGGTTACAGCCGGTACCGTTTTGACCTTGAGCGAGCAGTCAGTTGAGGCTGAGCAAGCGGTGTCATTTGCGCTGCAGATTGGCGCCGTCAGTGACAAAGTGCCCCTGGGTGTCAGCTTTGCCGACAGCGGCCTGAAGTTAATCGTCTCGGAGCAGGTGATGGCGGCCCTCAGCGAGGGGCTGTCAGCAGCAAGTCAGCAGGAGCTGCGGCGGGCCTCCCTTCATCTCAGCAGTCAGGACAGCAGTGCCTTGGTCGAAAAAATAAAGCTGCTGCAGGCAGCAGCAGGGGCTGACTTTGACGTCCATGACCTGACGCAAATGCAGGCCGAACTGAAACGGACCACCACCGTCATGGGCATCTTCTTATACGGTTTTGTGGCGCTGATTACGCTGATTGGTGTTACCAATGTTTTTAATACCATCAGCACCAATGTTACGCTGCGCCGCCGGGAATTTGCCATGCTGCAGTCGGTAGGCTTAACGCCGCAGGGGCTGCAGAAGATTATTCGCTTTGAGAGTCTCTTTTACGGCCTAAAGGCGCTGCTGTACGGTCTGCCCCTCAGCATCTTCATTAGTGTCTGGATGTTTAATGCCTTTAGTCAGCTCTTTACCTTTACCTTTGTGCTGCCCTGGCGGGAAATCATCATCTGCAGTGCCGCCGTATTCCTGGTTACCTTCCTCACCATGGCGCAGGCCAGCGCCAAATTTAAGCAGCAGAACATCGTCACCGCCTTAGGCGCAGGTTTCTTTTAAAAAATATACAAGGGCAGCGCTTTATATTATAATGAAGCTAAGGGTTGCACCAAAATAACAGTACTAATCTGCCGCATAAGGCATATCTTAGCAGAAATGGACAACTCTTAAGGGGGACGATGATGATGAAAAGATTGTTGGCGGTGCTGCTGGCTTTGATGCTGCTCTGGACAGCGGCAGGCTGCGGCAGAGGGAATACACCGGCTGAGGAAGAGGACCCGCCGGAGCAGCCGCCGGCAGAGGAAACGGTGACTGTAGAGTTTGTTGCTCCTGTTTGTGTGGTGATTAATAACCATCAGGCAGCGCGGCCGCAGTCAGGTCTGCAGCAGGCACGTCTGGTGTATGAGTTTTTAGTGGAAGGCGGCATTACCCGTTTTCTGGCAGTTTATGATCAGCCCTTCGCGGAAAACTTTATCATTGGGCCGGTACGCAGTCTGCGCCCGTATTTTGCCGAAACGGCCATGGAACATGGCGCCGTAGTTGCCTTTTCCGGTACCTCACACCGCACGGATAAAATGATTGCCCAGCTGCCGCTGCGGAAGGTAACGCAGGGAAAATATTTTTGGCGTGACAGCAGCCGTAAGGCTCCCCATAACCTCTACACAGACATTACTAAACTGTATACAGCCCGGGGCACCTCCACCGCCATCAGCAGCAAAGTTCTGCCCCAGGAACTGCCGGCCGGGGAAGCGGCTTTAGAATTTGAAGTGCGCTATAACCGGAATAATGTGGTCAGCTACAAATATGAGGCAGCGAAGGAGCAGTACCTGCGCTTTATTAACGGGGAAGCCCATGTCGATCGGGAAACAGGACTGCAGTACGGCGCCACGCGCGTTATCGTGCGTACCAACCGGCATGAAGATGTGGCTGGAACCGATTTGGTCGATATTGATGTTAACGGTTCCGGGACGGCGGTACTCTATGAGGGCGGACAAAAATATGACTTAACTTGGGAAAAGCAGGACCGGCAGACAGTCTATAAGCTGGCTGACGGTACCGAGCTGGATTTGACCTTAGGTAACACCTGGATTCAGGTAGTGCGTTAAAAAGCTCCCACAGGGAGCTTTTTTCATAAGGGTAGAATTGTTGAGCCCACAGAGGGCAGTTAATGGCTGCAGGATTTTGCGGAAAGGCAGCGAATTGATAATGTTAAGCCAGTTGGAGGAGAAGCAGGTGACATATCTAAAAGTATTAGTAACTTCAGCTTTACCGGTGGTAGAATTAAGGGGCGGCATCCCTTTAGGGCTGTATCTGGGACTGACGCTGTGGCAATCATTTATGGCCAGTTTGGCCGGTAATATCATGATTATCTATCCCTGGTTATGGGTGCTGGAGCGTTTAGAAGAATTTTTAGCCCGGAATAAACTGACCGCTCCTGTTTACCGGATGCTGATTAATAAAGTAAGTAAAAAAGAAGCGATGTTTCAAAAGTACGGCAAATTTGCCTTGTTTTTATTTGTTGCCATTCCCCTGCCGACTACAGGGGCCTGGACTGCCTGTGTGGCAGCGCGTTTTTTCCGCATCCCCCGGCGTGATGCTTTTTGGCCCATTGCCCTGGGAGTGGTGGCGGCAGGTTTTATTGTTTTGTTTAACTCTTATTTAGTCATCGATGTGTTTAATTGAAACGCCAGCAGGGCATTTTATAAATTATAGTTTAAGGTGTGGACGTGAAGCCTGCGCCGGTTGTAAACTTAAGCTAAATAAAGAAAAAGTGAGAGAAGGAAGAGTCTGATGTCACAACAGAAATCATTAATCAAATCTGCCGGCATGGTTACCGTCTTACTGGTGGTCTCACGTGTGTTAGGCTTTTTACGGGAATCGGCCATTGCCTATCGTTTTGGGACGACAGCAGAAACTGATGCTTATGTGGTAGCGTCAACACTACCGATGATGTTGTTTTTAGCAGTTAATGACGCGGTGAAAACCGCGTTTATTCCTGTGTACGGCGAATATCACCGCACGGAAGAAGGAAATGTTTTTGCGCAAACCGTCTTTGTGCTCTTAGGCGGCATTTTAGCGGTGACCAGCTTTTTTTTAGTCCTGGCAGCGCCCTGGATTGTCGATCTCTTGGCGCCCGGTTTCAGCGGCGCCCAGCAGGCAGTGACCATTGTCATGGCGCGGATTATGCTGCCGGGGCTGTTATTTATGGGGCTGACCGGTTTAGCCAGCGGTCTTTTGCATGTTAAAAAGAATTTCTTTTTTCCTGCCATTACTGCTTACCCCAGCAATCTGCTGATTATTCTAACGGCTCTTTTCTTTGGCGGGCGCTACGGAGTAGTCGGTTTAGCCTGGGGTACCATGGCCGGCTTTGCCAGCCAGTTTCTCATTCTGGTACCGTCAGTAGCCAAACACGGCATTTTTCAGCGGCTGCACTTCCAGCGGCACCATCCCGGGATTAAAAAAATGCTGGTCTTACTGCCGCCTGTCATTATCGGCACGGCGGCCACAGAATTGAAGAGCATTATTGACCGGGTTTTTGGCTCTTTGCTGCCCACCGGCAGTATTGCCGCCCTGAATTATGCCAACCGCATTTATTTGCTGCCCAGCAGTATTGTCCTGGTCGCCCTGCTGTCTGTTTTGTATCCGGCCTTAGTAGAGTTGTTTGTGGAAGAGAAAACAGCTGAATTTAAGTATACACTGCATCATGGTATGGGCTTAATTATTACCCTGATGTTTCCCATTATGGTGGGATTGATTGTGCTGCGGGTACCCATTGTCCGTTTACTCTTTGAGCGCGGTGCCTTTGATGCCGCGGCCACGCAGAGTACGGCTTACGCCCTGGCTTTTTACAGTTTAGGCCTGCTGCCCCTGGGCATCATGCTGCTGATGAGCCGTGCTTTTTATGCCGTTAAAGATACGGTGACGCCCATGTTATTTACCTTTGTGACGATGCTGACTAATACCATTCTCAACTGGCTGCTGATGAAGCCGCTGGCGCACGGCGGTATCGCCCTGGGTACGGCCATTTCCATTTATATCGGGGCTGTTGGTATGACCTATTTAATGTGGCGTAAAATCGGTGCCTTTGGCGGCCGCAAACTTTATCAGACTTTGTGGAAGACAGGCTTGGCGTCGGCTGTCATGGGACTGGTGGTCTGGTACGGAACCCGCTTTTTAAGCGGCGGCAGTTTTCTGCGGCAGGCCCTGGAAGTTGGAGCCTTAATTGCTTTGGGGGCTGCTGTCTATTTTGTGTTAATTTATCTGCTGAAGGTAGAAGAACTGCAGTCGGCATTAAGCCTGCTGCGCCGCCGGCAGCAAAGTTAAGCGGAAGGAATGGTCTTGACCGTTCCTTTTTTCTTAGCCGGCAAATCTTTGCCGAAAGATACATAATG
>ERZ773359.3083-NODE-3083-length-19801-cov-16.598400_pt1 | contig 19801 bp, 19 predicted proteins | sample MGYA00374955_ERZ773359 | MGnify/ENA primary metagenome ERZ773359 (study PRJEB29098, sample SAMN04486028) | biogas fermenter metagenome | study: EMG produced TPA metagenomics assembly of the Biogas fermentation microbial communities from Germany - Plant 4 DNA1...
GCTATTGTTTGAATTTCGGCCACATTTCAATTGCTTCAAAAAGAGTTCCTGAGCCAGCACCTGTTTGTCCAAGCTCAGATAATGTATAAACATAATCTAAATGTAAATGTGGATCTACATAAGGAGCAGTAACTAATTTACCACCTAAATCAATAACCTCATCTGCTGGACCAAGGTCTTTACCTATTGCCTTGATAATTCCATTGTCAACTAAAATTTCCTTTGCATCTTTATGACCATAAATAACTGCGTTTATAAATTTCTTCATTTTTTCCTCCTGATATTTTATTGTCTTATCTACCTATAAATGAAATAAATAATGAATAAATAAAACTATGTATAAACAAATGGAGGAAATATGAAAAAGGAAAAGTTTCCATGGTTGTATCTATTGATTTTATCAAGTGTTACCTTTATAGGAATTTTATCAGAATTAGTGCCATCAGGTATATTACCTGAAATGAGTAGCGGATTACAGGTATCTTATTCAGCTATAGGTTTTTTAGTTAGTATTTATGCAATTGCATCTGCAGTTGGGACAATCCCCTTAATAACTTTAACTATGCCTATGAATAGAAAAAAGTTGTTAATGATATTACTAATTATATTTGGAATTTCTAATTTAGTAATAGCATTTTCAAGCTCATATTTTATAATATCAGTTGCAAGGCTTGCAGGAGGTATTTCAGCAGGTGTTTTATGGCCAATGGTTTCAGCCTATGCTATGCGTTTAGTACCATCAAATTTACATGGTAGGGCAATTGCAGTAACAATGTCAGGAAGTACATTAGGTCTTGGTATTGGTTTGCCTATTATGACAACTATTGGTACAAAACTAGGATGGAGAATGGAATTTGCTATATTGGCAGGTATTATATTTTTAATTGCAATTTTAGGTCAGGTATTCTTACCAGCTGTTCCAGGAGAAGAAAGAACATCTGCTAATTCACCACTTTACATAATAAAGAATAAATCTGTTATGGTTTGCTTAGTTGTAACATTACTTACAATAATGGCTCATTACGGATTATATACATATATTTCACCACTAGTTGATTATTTTGGAGTTAAGGGGGGAATTAATGTTATTTCAGTTATCTTTGGAATTGGTACTATAATATCAGTTATTATAGCTGGTAAGGTTGTAGATACACATCTTGGAGAGTTAATTGCTTTCATGTTGGTTTTAGCTTTTGGTTCAATGATAATGTTTATTATGTTTAAAGGAATGTTTATTATCTCACATATAGCATTTTTATTATGGGGTATTTCTTTTGGTGCCCTTGTTACAATATTCCAAGCTGCAGTTACAAGGCAGGTAGAAACAGGAAAAGATGTAGCAACTTCATTGCAGTCTAGTACATTTAATTTTGGAATAGTTTTTGGAAGTGCTATAGGTGGTGCTATATTAGATAAGTCATCAGTTTTTCAAATTATATTTTTAACTATTGCATTACTAATAGTTCCAATTATATTAAGTATTTTTGATAAGAAAACTTTTTATAAGAATGCTTAAATTAAGGAAAGTGCTTTTGTTTATTCAAGAGAATAAGTTATTATAAATTATAAATTACAAAAAAGAAGATTGGGAACAATCTTCTTTTTTGTTATAGCACCTTTTATTTAATATTATTCTGTAATACATCAACAGCTAAATTAGCAAAATACTCTGAAGTAATGGTAAGAGCATCTTCATTCAAGGTATAAGATGGATGGTGTAAATCTTCTATTCCACCAACCCCAACCCAAAGAAGCAGACCAGGAATTATATTTTGATAAGCTGCAAAATCTTCACCAATTAGGACTTGCTCCCCATCAACAACAGTTAATCCAAGTTCTTCTGCTGTCTTTCTAGCTATTTCACTTAAGCTAGGTTCATTGTCAACAACTGGAGTGTATGAAAACCATCTAAAATCAGCCCTTGCACCGAGTGCTGCAGCTACTCCTTCAGCAGTACGTTTCATTAAGGTTGAAATAGTATCACGATCTTTATTTTGAAAGGTTCTTACAGTTCCCTCTAGCTCTGCTTTATCTGGAATAACATTCCAAGTCCTACCGGCTTGGAAACGAGTAACACTAATAACTGCATCACTAAAACCATTTAAACTTCTACTTACAATTGTTTGTAGGCTAGAAACAATTTGACTTCCAATAACGATAGGGTCAATACATTTATCTGGTATACCTGCATGGCCCCCTATACCTACAACATCTATTTCAAATCTATCTACACTAGCCATTAAAGGACCAGGTCTTACACCAATTGTTCCTACAGGAAGATTTGGTCTATTATGCATACCTAATATAGCCCTTACTCCATTTAGCACTCCAGCATCAATTATTACATTAGCTCCCTGGGCAGTTTCTTCTCCAGGTTGAAAAATAATACGTACTGTACCACATAAATCAGCCTTATTTTGATTTAAGAGAATAGCAGTTCCTAAGATGGAGGCAGTATGAAAGTCATGACCACAAGCATGCATTATACCATGGTTTTGTGAAGCAAAGGGAAGATTGGTTTCTTCATTTATTGGTAAAGCATCTATGTCTGCTCGCAAAGCGATTACTGGTCCAGGCTTATCCCCTACAATTTCAGCTACTAAACCTACAGGTAAAGAGTAGTCTAAAATGCTGATGCCTTCTTCAATCAGCCATTGACGAATACGCTTTGTTGTTTCATATTCCTTGAAAGATAATTCAGGATTTTCATGTAATTCACGTCTATATTTAACTAATTTATTTTGTAATTCAGTTTTATTTTTTATTTCTATCATAACTAGGTCCCCACCTTCTAAATCTATTATTTATTGCTCTTGTTTATAGTAATTATATTATCATATTTATAAAGGATTTTATAGAAGAAAATAAAGTAATCCTATAGGAAAGCCTGGAATTAATTATTGACATTAAAAATATAAAATTATATCATTAGTATTAATAAAGAATATCTCAAACATAAGAAAAATTTAATGAAATATAAGGGGGACATTATGTCAGTAAATAATAAAGAAATTCAATGTAGTATAGAGCATCACTCAACACTTTTTGCATTACTATCAAAGTATGCAATTTTATATAGCGGAGAAAAGGGGCAGAAAGCTGTAGTAGATGGAGTAACTAAATATGGTAAAGAACGTGGACAACGTATGGCAAAGAATGCTCTTAGCAATGGGGATGAATTAACTTTTGTAAACAGTCAAGCATATGGCGAATGGAGAGCACAAGATGGAGAAATGGAAAATAACATATTAAAAAATGGGTCTACTTATGTAACTAACTGTACAAAATGTGCTTGGTGCAATTCATGGGAAAAGCATGATTTATTAAATTATGGAAAATACTATTGTGTAACAATTGATGAAGCGGTAATTAATGGTTTTAATAATGACTTTCATGTAGATGTAATCGAAAATCTTAGCTGGGGAGCTAAAAGCTGTGAATTTGACTGGAAGCAACCTATGTCAGATGAAGATATAAAAAAGGTACAAGAAAAGAAATTAGAATTAGGTAATAAATATGTTAAAGATTTTAATTTCCATACTGCACACCTTTTACATACTGTTGGTAATACATTAAAAGAACAGTTAGGTGAAGAAGGAGAAAAAGCTGTAGATACAGCTGTAGAAGAATATGTTAAAATATTTGGTAAGGAGTATTTAGACGCTATTCGTAATAAATATCCAGAAAAATAAATAAAAGAAAGGATAGAAGCCGAGATGAGTGAAAAGAAATTAGGATTTATCGGATGCGGTAATATGGCAGGGGCTATTTTAGATGGAATTTTAGCAAGCGGAATTTTAAAACCATCTGATATTGTTGTATTTGATATTAGTGAAAAAGTAAAAGAAGAAGTTATAAAAAAGGGAGTAGAGGTTAGGGATAGCATTGTAGATCTTTGCAGTATATCTGAAAAGGTGCTTCTTGGAATAAAGCCAAATACAACAAAAAATGTTTTAAATGAGGCAGGAAAAACATTAGAGGGAAAGGCAATACTATCAATAGTTGCTGGAATTAGTAGTGATACTTTACAAGAGTGGGCTGGTGTAAATGTACGTGTATTAAGAATTATGCCAAATACTCCAGCTATGGTAGGAGCAGGTGCTACTGTTCTTTGTTCAGATACTAGTTTTACTGAAGAGGAAAAGGTAGAAGCAGAAAAAATATTTAATTCTATAGGGATTGTAGAGTGGGTTCCAGAAAAATTAATTGATACTGTAACTGGCCTTAGTGGAGGAGGACCTGCATATGCAGCTATGTTTATTGAAGCTTTGGCTGATGGTGCAGTATTAGATGGTCTATCTCGTCCCACTGCTTATCGTTTAGCTGCCCAAACAGTACTTGGCACAGCAAAAATGATTTTAGATACAGGAATGCATCCAGGGGCTTTAAAGGATATGGTTTGTTCACCTGGTGGTACAACAATTGAAGGAGTAAAAGCTCTGGAAGATGGGGGATTCCGTTCAGCTGTAATACAATCTATCTTAGATAGCAGCAGTAAATCTCGTAAATTAGGTAAAGAATAATATTTATAAATGTATGAGTAATAAAAGGGAAATGGAATAAGCTGTTAGGGTTCGAGGGAACCTTACTCCTTATGCCTTTCCTTTTTTTTTCTTTATATAAATTTGTAGGAATTTTATTGACAAACCTATAGAAAAGGTTTAATATCTTTATATCGAGACACACATAAAACCTATAGGTTTACTAGGAAATAGGAGGAGTGCAAATGAAAAAGAAATTATCAATGCTTGTTGCTGGAGTATTATTATTAGGAACTTTAACTGGATGTACTAAAGCTGAAACATCAGATCAAAATACAGATGATCCTATAAAAGTAGCTCTAGTAGGACCTATGACAGGTTCAGCTGCTCAATATGGAGAGCAATTCAAAAGAGGTGTAGAGCTATTTGTTGAGGAGTATAACGAAAAGGGTGGCTTTGAAGGAAGAGAAATTGAAGTTACTACTTTTGATGATAAAAATGATGCCAAGGAAGCAGCAACAATTGCAAATAAAATTGTTGCAGAAGGAGATTACTTTACTGTAATTGGACCTTTCTCTTCTACTTCTGGATTTGCTATGGCTGAAATTTTAAGTGAAGAGGGAATCCTACATATTTCACCTACTGTTTCTCACCCAGAATTTGTTACTGAATATGATAATACATTCCGTATGTATACAGTAAATAGTGAAGAAGCAAAATTTGCAGCTAAATACTTAGCTACTGATGATGAATGGGGTTCAAAGGAAATTGCAGCAATTTACTCAAACAATGACTGGGGATTATCAGTAGATAAAGCCTTTGAAGAGGCAGTTGCTAAAGAAGGTGCAAGTTTAGTAGCAAATGAATCCTTTATTATAGGAGAAACAAAAGACTTCTCATCTATCCTTACAAAAATTAAGGATAGCGGCGCTAAGAGTATTTATTTTATTGGACAATATTCTGAAGCTGGACAAGTTTTATTACAAATTGCAGATATGGATTGGGATGTTAATGTGCTTATTTCAGCTTCTGCATACAAAACGGAAGTGCTAGATATAGCAGGTGATGCAGCTAAAGATGCAAGATGGGCAGTTACATCAAAGGCAAATAGTACAAGCAGTACTGGAGAATTAAAAGAATTTGAAGAAAAAGTTCAAGAAAGATACGGTGTAAAAGTTGATGACTTCCTATTCTATGCAAATAATGCAATGCAAGTAGCATTTACTGCACTTGATAATGTAAAGGAATTTGATATGGAAAGTATTAAGAATGAAATTTTAAGAATTGGAATTTTCCAAGCTGTAAATGGTGAATTTACTATTAACAGTGAAAGAAATATAGAAAGACCATATTTTGTAGCTACACCAGATGGTCCAAAATCATTTAAGATTTTAGAGTAATTTAAAGTAAAATAAACAAATCAAAACGTACAATATTTATTTATTGTACGTTTTTTAAGAAAGGGAGGTTAATATGCTTCTGCAACAGATAATAAATGGAATTACTATTGGAGGAATTTATGCATTAGTAGCAGTTGGATTTACAATGGTATTTGGTGTATTAGAGCTTACTAACTTTGCGCATAGTTCGGTATTTATGTTAGGTGCCTATATAGCAGCTACATTGTTTGGGAAAGAGCTAGGCCTATCAACTACAATAATTATGACAATCGGTGCTTGTGGAGTTTTAGGAATTATTATAGATAGATTTGCACTGATGCCTATGAGAAAGAGAGAAGCATCAAAGGTTTCCTATCTTATTTGTACTATAGGTATGTCAACATTTCTACAAAATTTGGTTCAACTTGTATTCGGTTCAGCAGCAATTTCATTTCCACAGGTAGTTGGAAGTGGTAATTTAAAAATTGGAAATGCAACTGTAAGTTATATTCAAATATTTATCATAATTCTTACCTTAATACTAATGGCTATTCTAACATTACTTATTAATAAAAGCAGAATTGGTGCTTCGATGAGAGGGGTAGCTCAAAACCCAAGAGCAGCACAATTGATGGGGATAAATGTAGATAGCGTAATTTCCTTTACATTTTTTCTAGGTAGTGCCTTAGCAGCTATTGCAGGTATTATGGTGGGGATGTACTATCGTACTATTGATTTAAATTTAGGGTACATTGTAAGTATGAAGACTTTTGCAGCAGCAGTTTTAGGTGGAATAGGTGTAATGCCTGGTGCAGTACTTGGTGGTATCTTAATAGGAGTATTAGAAACCCTATTCTCAGGATATGTACATGCTGGTTTTAAAGATTCTGTATCCTTTATTATATTGATTATTGTGTTAATGATAAAGCCAGAAGGATTACTTGGTAAAAAGAGTATAAATAAAGTATAGGAGGAGATAATATATGGAGTTTTCGAAAAAGACACGAATAGGAATATTTATAGCTTTAATTATTGCAATTATTATATTTCCTCATATTGTTGATGATAATTATATTACAAGGGTAGCTACCCTGTGCTTGATGTACTCAGCATTAGCCATAAGTTTAAATTTAGTTTCAGGATTTATGGGGCAAGTATCCTTAGGTCATGCTGGTTTTCTTGGAATTGGAGCATATACATCTGCAATTTTATCAGCGAAATTCGAATTACCCTTTTTAGTAACAGCTTTAATTGCTATTTTAATGGCTGCCTTGTTTGGGTTAATTGTAGGAATTCCTTCTCTTAAATTAAGCGGAAGTTACCTTGCAGTTGTAACTCTTGGATTTAGTGAAGTAGTTCGTTTGATTGAGTTAAACTGGGTATCTCTTACAAGAGGACCAATGGGTATTACTGGTATAGATAGGCCAATAATTTTTGGTATAAAGATAAAGTCACCAGAAAGTTATTATTACTTAGCCTTAGTTTTACTTTTAATCAATATATTTTTTATAGGAAATATTATAAATTCCCATATTGGTAGAGCTATTATGGCAATTAGGGAAGATGCTGTTGCAGCTTCATCAATGGGGATAAATGTTTTTAAATATAAAGTTATTGTTTTTGTTATTTCAGCAGCGTTTACAGGTCTTATGGGTGCCTTTTATGCCCATTATATGAGGTTTATTGACCCAAGTGCCTTTAACTTTGAACAATCAACAGGTGTTTTAGGAATGGTTATTTTAGGTGGTATGGGAAGTTTGCCAGGGAGTATAATAGGTGCTACTGCCTTATCTATTATTCCAGAGGTTCTTCGTCAATTATCAGAAACTCGTATGCTTGTTTACGGATTAGTAATAGTATTTATGACTATTTTCAAACCTAAGGGGATTTGTGGCAACACTAGCTTTAAATCATTATTAGGTTTAAAGAAAAAATATGCAGTGCCTGATGAACCAGATGTAGAAAAAGCTTTTGAGAAGTACGGGAAGGTGATATAGAATATGGAACCGATATTAGAATTAAAAAATATTTTACAGCGTTTCGGTGGACTTACAGCTATATCTGATGTAAGTTTGACTGTTCCAGAAAATGAAATTGTTGGACTAATTGGACCTAATGGAGCAGGTAAAACAACAGTATTTAATGTTATTACAGGAATTTATTCTCCTACAGGTGGAAAGATTTTTTTCAAGGGTAAGGATGTTACTGGAAAACAACCCTATGATCTTGCAAAGCTTGGAATTACAAGAACATTTCAAAATATAAGATTATTTAATGATCTTACTGTCTTGGATAATGTTAAAATTGGCGGGCACTTACAGGTTCGTGCTAATTTTCTTCACGCATTTCTTAGACTTATGAAAAGAAATAAAGAAGAAAAAAGGGTTACAGAGGAAAGTATGAATTTGTTGAAAATTTCAAGATTAGCTTCTTATGCAGATGAGCTTGCAGGAAACCTGCCTTATGGCCTACAACGTAGATTGGAAATTGTTCGTGCAATGGCAACTGGAGCTAAAGTAATTCTCCTTGATGAGCCTGCAGCAGGGATGAATGAACAAGAAACAGCGGAGCTTTTAAATTTTATAATAAATCTAAAAAAGATTGGTTATACAATTTTACTTATAGAGCATGATATGAAATTTGTTATGAATATCTGTGATAAGATTTATGTGCAGGATCATGGTAAAATCATTGCTAGTGGAACTCCAGAAGAAATTAAGAAAAATCAAGCTGTTATCGATGCTTACTTAGGAGTGGAGGTAGAGTAATGTCATTTTTGAAAATTGAGAATTTGAAAGTTAGTTATGGAAGTATAAAAGCCTTAAAGGGAGTTAGCTTGGAAGTAGAAAAAGGTGAAATAGTAACTTTAATTGGTAGTAATGGTGCTGGAAAAAGTACTTTGATGAATTCAGTTTCTGGAATAATACCAGCTGAGAGCGGTAAAATCATATTTGATGGAAAAGATATTACAAATAAGCCGCCGCAAAAAATAGTTAAAAGTGGGTTAATTTTATGTCCAGAGGGAAGACAGGTCTTTCCTAAGATGAGTATTTATGAAAACTTGATGATGGGAGCCATTACTATAAATTCTAAGCAGGAAATACAGAATAATTTAGAAAAGGCATATGAACTTTTTCCCATATTAAAGGAACGTAGCAAACAAATGGCTGGTACTTTATCAGGTGGAGAACAGCAGATGCTTGCAGTAGGAAGAGCATTGATGAGCAGTCCTAAATTATTAATGTTAGATGAGCCCTCATTAGGCCTTGCCCCCCTTATTATTCAAGAAATATTTAATTTAATCGGAAGAATTAATAAAATGGGAACAACTATATTATTAGTAGAACAAAATGCAAGAATGGCACTAAAAATATCACATAAAGCTTATGTTTTAGAAACAGGAAATGTAGTTTTATCAGGAGCTTCAGATGATATGAGAAATAATATGGACATTCAAAAGGCATATTTAGGATAGGTGAATCTCAAATAAAAACGTAGATAGACTAAACTCTATCTACGTTTTTACTACCTTAATTAATATTTTCTTTGATTTCCCTCAGCAGCAGCCTCATCAGCTTTAGTTTGATGAACTGTGCCATGAGGATGTTCAGGTGGTGCATATATAGAATACACTTTAAGAGGTTCAGTACCTGTATTAATAAGATCGTGCCATGTTCCAGCAGGTATCATTATTGCAAAATCATCGGAAACCCTTCTTTCAAAGTCTAAACTATCTCTAGTAGGTCCCATTCTAACAATACCTTCGCCTTCTTCAATACGTAAAAACTGATCAACATCAGGGTGAATTTCTAAACCTATGCTATCCCCAGCATTGATACTCATTAAGGTTACTTGTAAGTGGTTACCTGTCCATAAGGCAGTACGGAAAGTATTATTTCTTGTAGTAGCATCATCAATATTAATGACAAAAGGAGCTGGTCCATGATCTGTAGCAGTACTAGTTCCCATTTCTAAATAGTCAAATGGGTCATGCTTAACCTCATCAGCAATGGGCTCATAAGCAGTAGGCTCATATCGATAATTCCATAATGATTCATTAACTTGATTAAGCCATGAATGCCAGTCGGAAGGATTACGCATATAATTTGAGTTATCTCTTGGTATATTTACCCAATAGTGATAAGGGTCATAAGAATTATACAAGTTTTTTTCATCCTTTCAAAAATTCCTATAGCACTATAATATGTATTATTTTAAATATTGTGATATTGGTTATAAGAAGCAAATTTTCTATAAATATTTTCAATTTTTGTAAATCAGTTGCCTCATTAATTAATAAAAGATAGAATTTAACTATATTGATTATTAATTGGACAAGGGGGATTTTGCTATGGGATACAAACTAATTGCGTGTGATATGGATGAAACGCTGCTTAATGATAATCATGAAATATGTAAAAGAAATATTGAGATGATAAAAAGAGCAAAAGAAGAGTATGGGGTTAAATTCGTACCAGCTACAGGAAGAGGCTATAAGTCTATTCAAAAAGATTTACAGACCCTAGGTTTATATGATAAGGAAAATGAATATGTACTATCCTTCAATGGGGGAGCTATAACAGAAAATCATGGAAATAAAATGCTTAAATTTAGAGGTATTAGCTTTAGTAAGATGAAGGAAATATTTGAATTTGGATTAACAAAGAATGTTTGCCAACATGTTTATACTAAGGAAAAGGTTTATGTTTATAATGTCTCTGAAAGCGAGAGAGAAAGACTATTGTACCTAAATTTCGATTATACAATAATGAGTGAAAATACAGTAGACTTTTTGGAGAAGGAAGAGATTTCAAAAATATTATTTCAAAATACAGATGTTCCCTACTTAATGTCTTTAGAACCAGAAATAAAAAAGATTACTGATAATTTCTGTGATGTAAGTTATTCATCTAATCGTTATATGGAATTCAATACATTAGGAGTAAATAAGGGACAAGGTTTAATAGATTTAGCCAAAATGCTTAATATAGATATAAAAGATACTATTGCAGTGGGAGATAATTATAATGATATGTCCATGCTTAAAGTAGCGGGATTATCAGTTGCAGCCAATAATGCAGTAGAGGATATAAAGAAGATTTGTGATTACACAACAAAGGCTGACAATAATGAGGGTGTAGTTGCAGAACTAATAGAAAAGTTTATAATTAATGCTAATTAAATAAAAATTGGGATATGTATTATTAGGATGTAATGCATATCCTATTTTTAATTGCCCTAATAACTTTTAAAGATAAAGGGGGGGGATTTAGGAGAAATAATTTGATTAACAAAGAGAGAAGGTAATAGTTTTAAATAGATTTGTAAAACCATCAATTTATTGTAAATTTGGACAAATTATAAACTTGTGTGTTTGTCCATGGAAAGGTAATATTAGTTTAATTGTTTTATTTTATTTATTTGATAATATAAATTATTCCTTTAATAAATAGACATAATAAGAATAAAAAATATTTGTTAGATTAAAGCTTTAAATAAGCAAAGGAGATTTTATCATGAAGGTAATGATTGTGGGTGTAGGAAAGCTGGGTTATAAATTAGCTGAAAACATGATAAGCGAGGGAATTGATGTAACATTATTAGATTCAAACTCTAAGGTTATTGAAAGAATAAATGATCATTTAGATGTTCTTACTGTAAAGGCAAATGGATTAGAAGTTAGCATCTTAAAGGAACTGAATATTGAAGATTATGATTTATTAATAGCATCTACAAGTAGCGATGAGACTAATACTGTAATATGTACTTTAGCAAAAAAATTAGGCTGTAAGAAAACAATAGCAAGAATGAGAAATCCAGAATATACAAAACAGCTGGACTTTATTAAAAATGAGCTTGGGATTGATTTAATAGTTAATCCAGATTTAGCTACAGCCCATGAAATAACTAGATATTTATTAAAAAAATATAGTTTTTATACTGGAGACTTTGCCAGAGGTAAGGTTCAAATGCTTGATCTAAATGCTAATCTATTACCTGGATTTGCAGGAAATAGGATAATGGATTTAGATACTATGGAAGGAATTCTTATTGCAGCTATAACAAGGGATGGAAATGTTATTATTCCAAATGGATCTACAGAAATAATGGAAGATGATATGATTCATTTTATAGGGGATAGTAAAAGCATTAATGATTTAGTGGATATATATAAACTAAATAAGAGTAGAAAACAAATTAAAAGGGCAATGATTTTTGGTGGGGGTAAGCTTGGATATTACTTGGCTAAAAGATTAACTGAAGCCAATATAAATGTTGTTATTATTGAAGAAGACAGGGAAAGATGTGAATATTTAAGCGATAACTTAGACAATGCATTAGTAATTCATGGGGATGGAACAGATATAAATATATTGGATGAAGAAGAACTATCATCAATGGATGCCTTCATAGGTGCAACAGGTTTTGATGAACAAAATATTTTAATGTGCCTAATGGCTAAGCAGCTCCATGTTAGGAAGGTTATAGCTAAAATTAGTAGGCCAAGTTATTCTCACGTAATAGATAAGTTTGGAATAGATGCTGCCTTAAATCCTGTTAATATAACAATAAGTAATATACTTAAGTTTATACGTGGAGGCAAGGTTGTTTCTGTTTCTTTACTTTTAGGAGAACAAGCGGAAGTAACTGAAGTTATAGTTGATGAAAGCTTAGATATAGTTGGTAAAAAAGTATCAGAGTTAGGACTGCCAAAGGGAATAATAATAGGAGCAGCTGTACATAAAGGAAAAGTAATTATCCCCAATGGGGAAACAGTTATTAATGCAAAGGATAGATTAATTATATTCTCTTTAACTGAGGATACAGCGGCAATAGATATGTTTTTAAAGCCGAAAAAGGGAGGAGTATTTAGTGAATTATGGCATCGTAATTAGGGTTCTAGGGAAAATACTAAGCATTGAGGCTTTATTAATGATTCCATCCCTGCTTGTTGCAGTATACTATGGACAATCTGATGTATCTGCCTTTATTAAGTCTATAATAATCGTAGGGGTTGTAGGCTTTATAATGACTAAGGTAGGTTGCAAGAATAGCAGGATAAATGGTAAGGAGGGTTTATCCATAGTATCTTTTGGATGGATTTTAGTATCACTTTTTGGAGCCCTTCCTTTTTTTATCTCTGGTAGTATTCCTTCTTTTGTTGATGCCTTTTTTGAATCGGTATCTGGATTTACTACAACAGGATCTACCTTGCTTACAGATATAGAAGCACTTCCTAGGGGAGTTTTATTCTGGCGTAGTTTTACTATGTGGATTGGTGCCATGGGAATATTAGTTTTTGGCGTTGCAGTTTTACCAAGTATAGGTGTAGGTGGTTTCCAAATTTTTAAGGCAGAAAGTCCAGGTCCAATAAAGGATAGAATAGTTCCTAAGATAAAGGAGACGGCAAAAATTTTATATATAACTTATACTATTATAACTATTATAGTAATGATATTACTTATGCTGGGAGGTATGTCCTTTTATGATGCTGTGACCCATGCATTTGCTACAGCTGGTACAGGAGGATTTTCTACTAAAAACCTTAGTATAGGTTCTTATAATAGTTCATATATTCATATAGTTATATCAATATTTATGGTTTTATCAGCAGTAAACTTTTATTTATATTATGGATTATTTAAAGGTAAGTGGAGAGATATAATAAAAAATTCAGAATTAAAATTTTATTTTGGATTATTATTTGTATCAGTAATCTTTATTGCATTAAACTTACTTGCGACTTCTTATGATAATGTAGGACTTGCAGTAAGGGATTCTTTCTTTCAAACAAGTGCTATTATAACAACTACGGGATTTTCTACCGTAAATTTTGATCAGTGGCCTACCTTTAGTAAATCTATATTATTTTTATTAATGTTTATTGGAGGATGTGCGGGATCAACTGCTGGAGGTATGAAGGGTATTCGTATAGTAGCTTTATTAAAATTAATAAAAAGGCAGATAGTTAAAACCTTCCACCCAAGAGCAATGATACCTGTAAAAATAGATGGAAAATCCCTTTCTAGTGATACAATTTCAGGAATAACAAGTTTCTTTGTTTTATATATTAGTATCTTTGTAGTAGGAACAATAATAGTATCCCTTGAGGGGTTTGATTTAATAAGCTCAGCTAGTGCTGTTGCAGCTAACTTAAGTAATGTGGGTCCAGGCTTTGGAGCTGTAGGTCCTATGCTAAACTATAGTGTCTTTAGTGATTTTAGTACCTTTCTTTTTACCATTTTTATGTTACTAGGAAGATTAGAATTATTTACAATTATAGCTTTATTTGCGCCTGCAAAGTGGAAACATGAAGTTTAGTTCCCGAAAGTGTAATGGGGCCAGGTCCTGTTACACTTTCGGGAATTATTATTATTTATGAATAATTTTATACCTCCTTGCAAACTATAAAGTTATATAGTCATAATTTATAGCAATAATAGATTGAATATTCTGATAATTTAAAATATAATTATAATGTAAGGGGGTACATATTATGAATGAATATAGAGGATATGAAATAGAAGTTATAAAAAATAGTGAAAAGGAATACCCGTTTAAAGCAATTGCAAGGAAAGGAGAAAATGAAGTTAAACATAAGGGAAGAAGTGAAACGGAGGCAATTGATTTTGTTAAGCAGGGCATCAATGTTGTTATAGATAAGGTAGAGAAAAATAATTTATATTAAGTTGTAATATTTTATTATTAAATAAAGAAAGGAATCTTCAATAGATATTGGAGGTTCTTTTTTTGGTAAAAATAAGGAGAAGAATATTAAATCTTTGAAAACAATATAAAGTATTGCTTTTCAGAAAGATTGACAATAAAATCTTAATAGTTTAACATTAAAGCATTATTAGTTTAACGCTAAAGTATTAGGAGGTAATCATGATTGAAACAGATTTAGCCATGCATTTTAAGAAGATTTATCACAGAGTAACCCAGTTAATGCAGAAAAGAATAGATGAATATGGTCTAACCCTTGGACTCCTACATATTGCTATAATTATAGAGAAAAATCCTAAGATAAGCCAAAAGGATATTGCTAAAGAAATTAAAGTTACAGAAGGAGCTGTTAGTACTTCAATAAAGAAATTATTAAAGCTGAATATACTTGAGCAAATCCCTTTAGAATCAGATATGAGATATAGGAGATTAGTTTTAACAAGGTTAGGCAAATCTATTATAGATGATTACAGAGATAGTTTGCCTAATATATATAGAGAAATGTTTAATGAATTTAGCCAGGATGAACTAATAAAATTAGGTAATTTTTTATTTAAAATAAATAATAACCTAGATAATATGAAAAACTAAAAAGGTTTTAAAATTAGCAGAATAGGAGGGATATTTTGAAAAAACTATTACCATTTATGAAGAAATATAAAGTATTTGCTATTTTAAGCCCCATACTTATGATACTTGAAGTTTTAGCAGATATAATTATTCCATATCTTATGGCTTTTATAGTTGATATAGGAATAGTAAATAGAGATATAAATTATATTATAAAAATTGGGCTTATTATGGTTATATCTGCCTTATTAGGTATGACTTTTGGTGTGATGAGTTCACATTATGGTGCTAGGGCAGGTTACGGATTTGCTGCAGAAATTAGAGGAGAAATATTTAGAAAAATTCAAGGTTTTTCCTTTGCTAATTTAGATAAATTCTCAGTTTCATCACTTATAACAAGACTTACAAATGATTGTAATACTTTAGGTCAGGTTGCTATGATGAGTTTGCGTATGGCTATAAGAGCACCTTTCTTACTATTATTTGCCCTTATTATGGCCTTTAAAATAAATCCATCCCTGGCCAAAATATTTATGGTTGTATTACCCCTTACTGCAATTATTATAGCTATAGTAATGGTAAAAGCACGACCACTATTTAAGTTGCTTCAGACTAAAATTGATAGGGTAAATGCAATTATTCAAGAAAATTTAATAGGGATAAGGGTGGTAAAATCCTTCAATAGACAAAAGCATGAAGAAAAAAGATTTAAAGAAAGAAATGATTCAGTAAGGGATACTGCTCTTAAGGCTATTTCTCTTGTTGTTACCTTAATGCCTGCTTTTAATCTTATAGTTTTTTCAACTATAATTGCAGTACTATGGTTTGGTGGACAGCAGGTAACAGCAGGTACCATGGGAAGTGGAGAGTTAATTTCCTTTATTACTTATATAATACAAGTTTTAATGGCACTTATGCTAATGGCCTTTTTCCTTATGCAGCTAATGCGTGGCATTGCATCGGGAGGTAGAATTATAGAAGTATTAGAGACAGAATCAGAAATTAAAGAAATATCAGAGCCTATAAAGGAATTAAAAGATGGTTCTATTAGTTTTAAAAAGGTAAACTTTATTTATCCTGGAAGTAAGGAAAGAACATTAAGGGATATAGACTTTAATATAAAATCTGGAGAAGTTCTTGGAATCATTGGCTCTACAGGATCATCAAAAACTACATTAGTACAGCTTATACCAAGGTTATATGATGTAACAGAAGGGGAAGTTATTGTTGGTGGTGTAGATGTAAGAAATTATGATATTAAATCCTTACGTGATCAAGTGGCATTTGTATTACAAAAAAATACCCTATTTTCAGGAACCCTTCGTGAAAATATGAAGTGGGGTAATGAGAATGCAACAGATGAAGAAATAATAAATGCACTTAAGCAAGCACAAGCTTGGGAATTTGTTTCAAAGTATAAAGATGGATTGGACCATAGGGTTGAACAAGGTGGGGATAACTTCTCAGGTGGCCAAAAGCAAAGATTGAGTATTGCAAGGGCCTTGTTAAAATCACCTAAGATATTAATTTTAGATGATTCAACAAGTGCAGTAGATATGACTACTGATGCAAAGATTCAAAGAGCATTTAAAGAGGAACTGGGACATATAACTACAATTATCATTGCTCAAAGAATTTCTTCAATTCAGCATGCTGATAGAATCATTGTAATGAATGAAGGTAAAATAGAGTCCTTTGGAGACCATGAAACCTTAATGAATATATCTCCAATTTATAAAGAAATACATGAATCACAAAAGAAAGGGGTGGTTGGAGAATGAGTAAACACCGTCAACTGCGCCCAGATAATACAGGAAAAACAATAAAAAGATTATTTTCTTATTTAAAATTTAATAAAATATTATTGGTGTGGGGGATAATATTTATTATATTAAGCTCCATTGCACAAATAGGAACTAATGCTATGCTAAGCCCTATTATAGATACCTTAGTTAAAGGGGATGGCATGAGAATATTTATAAAATACCTTATTATAATGGGAATGTTAGTAATAGTTATTTCTATAAGCGAATACTTAGGAAACTTATTTATGGCAAGGTTAGCCCAAAGGACTATTCATAAAATTCGTGAAGATATGTTTTCACATATGGAAAAGCTGCCAATTTCGTATTTTGATAGAAACTCCCATGGGGATTTGATGTCTACCTTTACTAATGACGTAGATATGCTTAACCAGGCTTTTGAGCAAGGGATACCACAAATTACTGTATCAGTAATAACTGTTGTTGGAACCTTTATTATGATGTTATTTTTAAGTCCCCTCCTTACAATAGTAGTAGTAATTATGCTTGTGGTTATGCTCATCTTTACAAAATATGTTGGGAAAAGATCAACAAAGTATTTTCGTGCTCAACAAGCTGCCTTAGCTGACATGAATGGATATATAGAAGAAATGATGTCAGGTCAAAAGGTAGTTAAAGTATTCAACTATGAGGAAAGAGCTATTAATACTTTTGATAAGAAAAATGAAGACCTTCGTAAGGCAAGTAGTAGTGCAGCTACTTATGGTGTTATGCTTCTTCCTATAATGGGAAATTTAGCTTATGTTTTATATGCCCTTATATCAATGGCTGGTGCATTTTTAGTAATGATGAACAAATTAAGTATAGGTAATATTGCATCCTTCTTACAATATACAAGAACAATTTCTAGACCAATAACTCAAGTTTCCAATCAGCTTAATACCTTATTTGCAGCTCTAGCAGGTGCAGAAAGAATATTTAAAGTATTAGATGAAAAGGTAGAAATTGATGAAGGTGATGTTACCCTTGTTAGAAAAGCAGATGGCACTGCTTACTGGAAGGTTCCAAAGAAAAATGGTGGATATGATGAAGTAGATCTTAGAGGAGATATAACCTTTGAAAATGTGGATTTTGGCTATCTTCCAGGCCAGAAAGTACTAAAAAATATTAACCTTTTTGCAAAACCAGGTCAAAAAATTGCCTTTGTAGGATCAACTGGTGCTGGTAAAACAACTATAACCAACCTTATTAATAGATTTTATGAAATAAGTGATGGTACTGTATTTTACGATGGAATAGATATTAGACGCATTAATAAAGAGGACTTAAGAAGTACAATGAGCATAGTTCTTCAAGATGTCCATTTATTTGAAGGAACAATTTCAGATAATATTAGATACGGAAGACTGGATGCAAGTGATGAAGAAGTAAAAGAAGCAGCAAAGCTTGCTAATGCCCATTACTTTATAAAAAATCTACCTCAGGGCTATGATACAATCCTTACTGAAGATGGTCATAACCTATCCCAGGGTGAACGCCAGTTACTATCCATAGCAAGAGCAGCAGTAGCAGATCCAACTATACTTATTCTTGATGAAGCTACATCATCTGTAGATACAAGAACAGAAAAGTTAATTTCAGAAGGTATGGATAAATTAATGGAAGGTAGAACGACCTTTGTCATTGCCCATAGATTATCAACAGTTCGCGATTCTAATGCAATAATGGTGCTAGAACAGGGTGAAATTATAGAACGTGGAAATCATGAAGCTTTAATGAAGGAAAAAGGACGTTATTATGACTTGAATGCTGGAAGGATAGAACTAAGCTAAAGTGTAAATTGAAAATTGAATTGGGGTGCGTTATGTTAAAAGATTTATTAAAGAAAAATAGAAGTTACAGGCGCTTTTATAATGATAAGAAAATTACAAGGGATCAATTGAAAGAACTTATAGAGTTAGCAAGACTTACACCAAGTGCAGCAAACCTTCAGCCTCTTAAATATATCTTAATTTCTGAAGAAGAAATGAATAGAAAGGTATATGAAACTTTGAACTGGGCTGGATACTTAAAAGATTGGGATGGTCCTATTGAAGGTGAGCGCCCTGCAGGGTATATTATTATGCTTAGAGATAAGTCCATAACTCAAAAGCAAAGTGTAGATGAAGGTATTTCTGCTCAAACTATATGTCTTGGAGCAGTAGAGCAAGGCCTTGGATGCTGTATAATAGCATCCATTAATAGGACCAAATTAACAGAAAATCTTAATATTGACCATAACTTTGATATTGCATTAGTTATTGCCTTAGGATATCCAAAGGAAAATGTAATAATAGAAGATGCAAAGGAAGATGGTAGTATTAAGTACTATAGGGACAATAAAGGAAATCATTATGTTCCAAAACGTAGTGTTAATGAATTAATTATAAAAGAAATATAAATAAAGTAGGCTATTGCTGTAGTATTTCAGCTGATAGCCTACTTTATTTGTATTTTTGTGAATATTCTGTAAAGATTTAAGAAGGAGGAGAAATTTGCAAGGTTTTTAATAAAAAGTATAGTATAATTAAATAGTTAAATACAAAAATTAAAATTAATCTAATATAAATAATATAATAAAAAGGGGATGATACATATTTGAATTTAGTTACAGAAAAATTAAAAGAAGTACTATTGGCAGTACTACCAATAACGATAATAGTATTAATACTACATTTTACAATTATACCAATAGAAAGGCCCTTATTACTTAGATTTTTAATAGGAGCAGCATTAATTATTATAGGCTTATCAATATTTTTAGCTGGTGTAGATATTGGAATAACACCTATAGGAAATATAATGGGGAGTACCCTAGCAAAAACAAATAAATTTTTAATTG
>ERZ773359.3084-NODE-3084-length-19801-cov-8.182670_pt1 | contig 19801 bp, 14 predicted proteins | sample MGYA00374955_ERZ773359 | MGnify/ENA primary metagenome ERZ773359 (study PRJEB29098, sample SAMN04486028) | biogas fermenter metagenome | study: EMG produced TPA metagenomics assembly of the Biogas fermentation microbial communities from Germany - Plant 4 DNA1...
CGGTTCACCCCCACGCGTGTGGGGAAAACCCTTAGCGTCACAAGAGCATTAAGAACAACCGCGCCAACCTACAGTCAGCTACGGCTTGCACACGAGCAGCAGACCCTCGTAGTCTACCAGCCTCCGCCGTGTACAGCCATGCATCAGCATCGAGTACCCCTGCTCGTTGTTTGTGCTCCAGATCATGATCACGCCGCCATCGCGCCGTGCCCGGCAGCACTTCATCCACAAGCGCTCCCGCACCATTGCGGAAATCTTGCCGACAAATGTGCCAGGGTGCGGCTCGATGAGCCAGCGCGTCAGTTCACCCCGAAGCGTGGGCGGCACCGATTCGAGAATGATCACAACCATGTCAGACCTCGCCTTCCAACGCTTCCCAGAGCGTACCGGGCGGCGCATGCTCACTGTCGGCGTCCGTAAACTTGTCATACGGAGCTTCTTTCAGATCGAGCAACCGGTCGATGTCCGGCAGGATGCGCTCCAGCAGCTTCTCTTCCCGGAACCGCTCACGACAGGCCTGACGCACCCGGGCTTCGAGATCCCGTTTCGATTTGGCTACTGTCTCGAACGCAACCGGTATGGTGATATCGATCTTGTACAGGTCGGCGATGTCATAGACAAACGAGAACTGCCGCCCCGTGTGGATAAAACCGAGGCCGGGGCTGTACCCGCCTGACACGATGGCCGCATGACACAGGCCGTTTAGTAGCGCATTAGCAGCCGAGAGCGCCCGGTTGATAGGGTCCGCCCGCTCCCACTTGCTGCGGTCGTACCGCCGACCATCCCACTTTACCCCGTAGGTACGGCTGGCTCGAGCGTACGCCGTACGAACGCGCACGCCTTCCTTACCCCGGATTTGCGGCAGGGTTAACCCCCGGTCCAGCTCACCGCCGAAGCGAGCGTGGTACATGTTCAGTACAACCTGTTCACGCAGCTCTGGATGGCTAACCAGATAGGCCTGGTGCAGCAACCGATACGCTTTTCGGGTTTCGCCGCTGCCATGCGCGTAGCAGCGCATGCCATCCTCACCAACCCAGACTACGCTGCAGCCGTTATCGGCCAGCGCACGGACGGCAGCGTGGGTGATGGAGGTACCCGGGCCAAGCATCAGCACCGACAGATTGGCGATAGGCACCATCGTGCGCCCCATGTCGGTTGTCGCTTCGATGGCGAGATCGCTCTGGTTGATGATGGCATGCTCCAGGTACAGGTAGCTGAGGCTGTCGCGCAGCTTGGGCAGTTCATGGAGATCGCGCATCAAGCACTCCCTCCGGGACGGGCGCTACCGAGAGCAGGCCCATCCCCATGCTCTTGCCAGACCCGATGCCGCTACAGATGGTATCCACAAGGCGTTCCGGGTCGGTCACGTACAGCAGGCCGTCGAACTGCACCGTGTAGATGCTCGCCATGTGGCCGCTTGCGGTCCGGTGACGGTTGAAGCCCATATCGCTGATCCGTACATCCTCCCGCCTGACACGGAACCCGCCCTGCTCACCTTTGCGCTCCAGCCACTTCATCTGCTCTTCTTCGGTGAGCAGCCCCAGCCGCCTGCCATCCCGCTTGACGGTCGGGTTGGCGACGAGGCGGAAGATCAGCGGCTGGCCCTCGGCCAGCGCCAGCTCGACCCGCTTGACCACCGGAGCGCTCAGGAAGTAGCCGGCAGGACGGTCGGCCAGCACCGACCAGTCCGGTGGGGACAGTGACTGCACCAGCAGTCGGATCGCCGGTGCGCCGTAGGCGTCACGCACATCCTCCCGCCGGAACAGCACGCGCTCCCCGGCGGGCAACTCCGCCGGGAAGGCGGACATGACCGTGCGATGCGTCTCGTAAAGCGTCCGGTGGTCCTGCCGGACACTGCGCGACCGGGCGTTCAGGCTCATCTGTGATAGATACATCTATCCCTCCTTGTCCGGCAGCGGCATTGCGATGTACTCTATTGAAACCCGGCGCTGCGCAAACTTGCGCTCGGCGAAGGAGAGGGGCACGTCGGTTCGCACGATGTAGCCTGCAGGGTCGTCATAGAAGACCGGCAACTGCGCCGGGGCCTTAGAGCGGTCCGGGTCGCCCAGCCAGGGGTACGCCCCCAGCGCGTCGAACAGCCCGTACCCGTCCCACAGACCATCCGGCAGCCAGACGGGCTCCCCCGGCACAAACGCCTTGCGCCCCAGGTACAGCGTCCAGACCGGGTCGCGCAGCGCGGCGTAAAGCTCGGCGAGCAGGCCGCTGTCACCCTCCAGCCCAACGAGGAACTTCGCATCGGCCAGATAGTAGCGGTTGGATACAACCGTTCGGCTCTCGGATTTGCCGCTCACCAGGTAGAAGCTGTCACTGCTAGCCGTGTGGTAGTCGTGCTCCACCCGGCCCGGCTGGTCGACACGCACGCCCATGCGGAGGGATGCGAGATCGTCAACCGGCTCCGTACGAGGGCGGCCCAGCGCCGCACATAGCAGCCCAATCACACCGCTCTTGGATGGCTCGCGGCCAGTATCACGTCTGTCGAAGCGGCTCTGCGTGCCCCAGGACTGCATGGGGCCGCTCAACCGCAGCAGAAGCGTCCCGCTCATGAGAGAGACTCTTCCGCCCGGGGCAGCGCGTCAAGCGTGGAAGCCACCCAGGTTTCCACGTTGTCGACCGTGTACGCCGCCAGGTAGTCGAGCGGCAGGTCAGGCTCGATCGCCAGCACTGTGACGTGCTGCTGGTCGCTGCCGTAAACCTGCTGCAGCCGCGCCCAGTACTCATCAAGGCGGCCCACTGACTCAGCGATGAGGCCGCGCTGGTAGCCGGGATAAACCGGTTTTTCGAAGGCGTTGGCAAGCGACCAGCACATCCCGTCTGCACGTACGACGGCCATGAGAAAGCTGGGCGGGTTGTGCGCGGCAAACGTATTCTGCTTGCCGGTCGGGATGGCCCGCACGGCTGCCCGCAGGAAGCCCGCTACCGTCCGCCGCGCCATCTCGACGTTCCCATTCAGGTTCTGGACAAGCTGGTCCCAGTCGATGCGGGCGTAGCGGTAGAAGGTTGCGCTGTTAAAGCCCGTCATGCCCATGTGCGCCGAGCCGGTTTCACCATCCTGCTGCAAGTCGTCTACGGCGGTAAAGAAGTCCATCTCCATCGACACCTGATGCGTGGAAATGGCATGGGCCACCTGGCAAGCCGCGTCGATGTTGAAGTCCGGATGCTCGGCCAGCATGCGCCCGAACATCGCGATATCCGGCGCGCTGGCCCTACCGCGAATCGCCTTGACGTAGTCCTTGACCAGCTTGTCGAGCAGCCTGGTATCCGGCTTCTCCTGCACCAGCCCCGCGTAGATGTCCTCCCACTGGCCCAGCGTGCGAGCAACCAGATCGTTCACTTCCTGGTCGCTCAGGTAGAGCAGCACGCTCGTGTGCAGGTTATCACCCTCAACCTTATTGCCAATCGCCTCGGCCAGAGCGACGGCGACCAACTGCGCGTCCTCCGGCGATACGCCCGCCTGCTCCAGTGCCGGCTGGAAGCGCTCGGTAACGAGCAGCCGCGTCCGCACCGCCGGGGGGACCCCGGTGCTCTCCGCGAAGATAGGCTCGCGGCGGATAGCCCGCTTGAAGGCCTGCGAGGAGATGCGCGCCCGGCGCACCCCGCCAAAGGTGCAGTCTTTGGGGTTGTTCGTGTCGTCCCGGTTGAGGTTTGACGGCGCAAAGTTCTGAATGATGTGCAGCTCAATGTTCATCGTTTGGTGTCCTTTCTGTCTTAAGCCTACTCAGTCTCTAACGTTGATGCCTGCGGCTCGCGCCAGAAGCTCTTCGCCCAGCGGCGGCGCACATCGGCCCGCCATTCTGGATGGTTCCAGGCGCGGCAGTCCCAAAACAGTTGGTTCCAGTTGACCGGGATCTCCTCGCTCTTGAGCCGGGCGACGGCCTGGCGCAGATGCACGTGCAGGTCGTCGGGGTGTGCCGCCAGCAGGGCCGTAAAGCGACGCTCCAGCCCGGCCTTATTCTCCGGCGTGCGGAGTGCGGCGTAGTGATCGCCCATATTGCCGCTTGTCGTGTTGGCAGGGTGCAGCCCGAAGAGCGACGCGATCAGGTAGAGCGTGCTCTCCTCCCAGCGCGAAGGCCGTTCCGATAGAAAGGGCACGACAAAGCGCAGCATCTCGGGCGCGTGGCCTGGTGGCTGCCCCAGCCCACGACGCAGCGCGGCCAGCGCGCCCCGGTCTTTGGCGAGCGTCCCGGTGAGATAGCTGATAAACGGGTGTATTTCTGTCATTGGCTATGCCTCCTGTCCAGACTTGAATAGTTTTTTCAGGCCCGCGTTAAGCTGCTGCCTGCCCACCACTGCCGCTTTCAGCGCCCGAGCATCGGTACCGGCCAGCGTTTCAGCCCGCTGGAACGTCGCTTCTGCAATCTGCTTGAGGACGCCCATCCACCAGTCGAGGACCGCGTCAGGGTCATGTGGGAGGGCACTTACGAATTCCCAGAAGAAGGGCTCCAGACTGCCCCAGTACTCTCGCATCACGCCCCAGTGTTCAACGAGATTCCGCACGTCACCCCGGTCGGGGCTACGTCCGCCCTGCTGGTCCGCAGAAGTCGAGAGCACAAGCTCGGCCAGCCGGGAGACTGCGCCCCGCGTGGTGCGGGCAACGTCTTCCGTTTTGTTCATGGCGAGCTGCAAGTCGGTGAACAGATTTTCGTCAGCCAGGTAAATAGAGGGCAGTGGAAGTCGCTCCTGTTGGTAGAAGTAAACTTTCGCCTGGTTGTTCCCCATCCCGGCAGCCAGATAGCCGTCGTGATCGACCAACTCACCTGTAACGTCGAACAACTGTGCCTGCCAGCGAATGCAGTATGGGGGTCTGATGTTGTCCGGGTCGCGATACTGCAGCAGGGCGGTGCTGTCTCGCCAGAGCATGCGGGTTTCATTGGAGCGCAGATAGTTCAGCCCACTCGACGTTTTGCGATAGTGATACATGGGGTTCATGACGGAATCATGCAGCTTAGGGTTGCCGACTCCCATGTATACCTCGCGGATAAGGCCGTCCTCACCAGGTGCCCCGAGCCAGATGCGGTGATTCTGCCAGGTCAGATAGTCCAAATAGCCCAGCGGCAGCACCTCCTCCTTCTTCCCGACACGGACAGTCTGCCGATCCGCCTGATACGGGTTCTCAAGCTCCCAGGCGGGCCGGTCACCGGGGTACGTGACGAAGACGTCCGGGTTAGGATACGGGAACCAGTTAAGGGCGAGCGTCTCAAACAGGTTTCTGCCAGTTGCCACAAAACTTACCCCGCGAGCCGCCGGGCTGGTCGGCGCAGAGACGCCTGCTCCGATCAGCCCGCCAAGCTGGCAGCTATGCGCTGTGATGAGCGCCCGTGCAGCCTCCGCAGGCGTTAGACCGATTTCATCGACATCGGTGTCGTGAACAAACAAAGTGGGCGTGTTGCCCTGTGAGTGGACAAGATGAATGATCGCCTTCGGTCCAAATTCCTCTTCTGGCACGGCCTGAAAGAACCGCTGGGCGGGATCATGGTGCAGTAGGTCAAAGTGGTCAAACCACGCCTCGAAGTATGGATCGAGGGCAGCGGCGTCCCACATGCCCTGTGACCAGTGGGCAAGCCAGTCGTTCTCATTCTCAGGGCCCAGCACTCGATGGAGAGCAGCTAGCAGGAGCCGCAGAAGAGCGATCGTCGTAAGCGGCGAGTCACTATTCAAGCCCCGCAGCTCGTGCGCGTGCAGCAGCACATCCCGGATGCCCAGTTCAACGGGTTCACCATCCCGATCCGTGCATGGGATCCAGGGCTCGACAATCAGGTTAAAGGATGGAGTCATGAGTCTTCCTCCGTAACTTGTAGACCAAGCTCCCTGGTCAGAACCAGCGTATAAGGCGTGCCCTCAACCGGGCAGCGCCCCTCCCGAAATTCAGCGATACGGTGATGTTGCAGCTCCGTCTCTCGCCATGCTGCGGGCAGTTGGTGAGTGGGGGCATCGACGAGGGCCGGTACCAGCCGCCGATCCTGCACGGTGATGACACATTGCAAGATCTGCTGTATCTCTTCGCGGTCCGGCGCTGAACCGAAGTCAACCCATTGCCAGCCATCCGGGTCGAGCGCCGGACCGTTCGGAGTGTGGTGAAGGCAGATGACGGAAACGCCGGGGTCGATCAGCCGTGTGAGCGCCCGGAACCGCTCGTGTGTGCTGGGGTCATCCTCGGACAGAGCCGGGTTGGGTTGGGTCAGGAGTCCTTCTGCATCGGGCGGGTAAATCTCGCGGATCTGCGCTTCGATAGCGTCGGCGACCTCCGTTGCCTGCATCTCGGCAAATGCCTGATCGAGTTCGTCCTGCATGGGCAGGGAGCGCCACGCTTCACTGTACACACCCTCGATGAGGTCAATGGTGTCGTCTGGAAGCACAATCCTGTCTCTATCCTGCAGGTGAAGCCACGTCGCAAGAAGTGGGAACCGACCGTATATGTATTCATCCCCACGCCCGAAATGAGGGACGCCGCGTGCGTCGAACTCGGGCTGCCGTAGATACACGTATGGCACGGCGACGTGTAAGGGGCGCACTCGATCGTGCCGGTGCAGCCGCCCGACTCGCTGGATGAGCATGTCGATGGGCGGTATGTCGGTAATCATCAAGTCAAAGTCGAGGTCTAGGCTCTGCTCGACAACCTGCGTGGCGACGAGCACGGCGCGTTCGGGACGCCGCCCTGCCTTGCCGAACCGTTCCAGCACCTCGCGCTCGATATCCTGCCGCCAGACAGGCGGGAATCGAGAATGGAAGAGCAGAAGATCGTCCTCGTCGATCACATCTTTAAGCAGGCAGTAGACCTGCTGCGCACGCTTGACCGTATTGCACAGAACGACGATGCAGCCGCCCATGTCATAGTGCCGGAGCACCAGTGCAACCAGATCTGCGTCATCGCGTCCCAGCCACTCCAGATGCACACTGCGAGACGGCAGATCGTCCACGGCCAGCCGTGTTGTGATAACCGTTGAGCGACTGGCAAGCGTCAGCCGGGGGTAGTCTGTCGAAGGCTCGACCGCCGTTTCCAGCTGTCCGGTGTATGCGCTAACCAGCCGGCGCCGAACGCTCTCTGGCAAAGTGGCAGACAGAATAATGACGGATGACCCCAAGGCACCCAGCCACTGCAGAAGCCGTTCGAACAGCGTGCTCATGTAGGTATCGTAGGCATGGACTTCGTCGAAGATCACGACCTTCTGGCCGAGGCCAAACAGCCGCACGAAGAAGTGGCGGGTCAGCAGCACGCCAAGCAGCGCCTGGTCCACCGTGCCGACGGCAAACGGGACGAGCAGTCCGCGCTTCTTCGGCATGAACCAGCGCAACACGTGGGCTGTATCGTCATCTTCGAGATTTGCAGGCCGCTGTTCATCGGGTCGTATGCGCCACTGAGCCTGAGAGTGCAGCAGCCGGGGTGCAACCACCAAATCAGGGTAGCGCGTCCGCAGGAAGTCGCACGTGCGGTCATACATCTGGTTGCTCGTGGCCTGCGTCGGCATGGCGATATAGATGCCCTGCCCCCGGCCCATCTGCGTCCACCGATCGGCCAGGTAGAAAGCGACCTCTGTCTTGCCGGTGCCGGTTGGGGCCTCGACAATGGCGAGCAGGGGCGGTTCGCTGCGCTCGGTGAAGTCGATCACCTGCTGCTGCAGTGCATTGGGCCGGAAATCAGCGAACATCTCGGTGAACGAGAGCAGGTCACCACTGCTCTGCCACTCGGCCCAGCCGGTTGTCCGCACGGCCATTTCGGCCTGTCGTCGGGAGAGCGCCGCATAGTCGGCCAGTGGCATCAGCTCGCCGTGGAATGGAAAGAATTCCTCCATCGAACCAATCCAGTCCACCACGGAAGTCAAGCCCGACAGCACAGTGAGGAAAGCATTCAGTTTTCCTTGGTCCTCCGGTGAGAAGGTGACGCGGACATCGATGGGAGCGTCGAGCGTTTCTGCCAGCCCAGCAAATAGCTGTTCTCGTGCTTGCTGCCAGGCCTCATCACCACGGTTACGTCCGATGAGGCGCTGGGTTTCTTGTGGCAGCGGCCAGCTTCCGTGATGGCCGGCCACTGCCCGCGCGATTTGCTGAGCAGCCGGCACATCGAGCGCAGTTGACGTATGGAGGAGCCCGTGCCGGCGGTGACCAAGGGCGTCGAACGTCGCCCAGCCATGCGGTATCGTCATATCGACATGGCGTGACACTGCCATCCCGGCGGCGCTCAGAACGGGCTGTGCTGGCTTGTATTTGCCCTGGAAGACTGGATAGGCCTTTCCGATGTCATGCAGCCCGATCCAGAAGGCCAGCAGCCTGGCAGTCGTTTCATCACCCTGCCCAAGTGACTCACGGAACCACCGGCGCATCCCGTCCCCGAGAGCCAGATCCCACATCGCCAGGGCGACCTGAGAAACGTCGATCAGATGGTAGATCAGCAGATGGATGCGGCCATCTTTGGCGGTTTTGGCCCAGAGAGAAGACAGGTACGGTGACATCGTCGCTACTCCTGATACAGGCGGGCGGCCCGGCTCATCTCGTGTGCGATCTGTGCTCGCAGCCAATCCGGAGCAAGCACTTCACAGTCTGCTCTCCAGCCGCGAATCCAGGGGATGAGCTCCTTGACGCCGGCCACCCGGACCAGCCAGTCCGCGCCTCCATCTGGCAGTTCCTCAAGGCGTTGGGAAGGATGCCACAGTGTCTCACGAACTCGCCGGGCGACAGACGGATCGCGAAAACGTAGATGAACGTCGGTCAGCTCCTCACCGTACCAGATCCCCCAGGCATGCTGTACCAGCTCGTCTACATTGAGGTCGGCGGGACGCTGGAACGTCTGCGTGGTGAGAGTCGCACGGACAATTCGCTCGACCTTGAACGTACGCAGCGCGTGGTGCGTCAGGCTGTAGCCGAGTACGTAGACTCCCTCGCTCAGCACTGCGGGTTCGAAGAGGTAAGGCTGGATTTCGTACTGCGCGGGGCGTTCGGCCTGGAACTTCTGATACACAAACCGGACGGTGACCTGTTCCAACCAGCCCTGCACGAGCACTTCCCAGACGCGCGCGGTTCTGGTCGAGGGGGCGTTCACTACGAAGTCGGGTGAGCGAATCAATGAGGTCGGATGTCACCGGGTCGCGCAGCGCCAGGGCCAGCTTCTCCAGAGCGGTCAGCATGATAGGCGGTATGTGCGTCATCCGGCGGATCATGATGCGCAGGGCGAGGTGGAGCATTAGCGATTCCCCGGCGCTCAGGCGTACGTTGGTCAGGTAGGTTGCCCGGTCAATACTGTATCGATCACCGTCCTGGTAAATGGGGACGGTTTCCATCAAGTCCCGAAGATCACGCCAGACGGTCGTTCGGTGTATATTGAGTTGTTTGGCAAGCTCCTCTGTGGTTAGGCCACGTGGCGCGGCGAGTAACAGTTCCTCAAGTCGTTGAAGTCGCTGGGCGCGAACAAGGGCTCGGCTCATATCGTTTGTCCTTTATAGTCTGGTTGGGGTCAGTATAGGATAAAGTGGTTGCAGGTACTGCAACATAGAATCGAGGATGCAATTATCGTATCACACTTCGCAACTCGGTCAACTCGGTATACTATCAAAGGCATTACTAATTATGTTGAGGAGTGGGGAGCTTCCGCGAGAAGAGAGGCATCTGTGCAACATCGCACAGGAAGTAGAAAGCGCGGAAGTAATGGCAAAAGCTGCGAGAACAACTTGCTACACCGAGGTCAAACGACGGGGAGGAAACGCGGCTTAGGAGACGTTATGCCCGCTAGAAGAGCAGAATCATAGCCCCACCAGACCATCGTATTGTCCGGTCGGTCACAGGTTCGAATCCTGTCGGGCCCACAAACAAGCCCTGAAATGGGCTTTTGTTGTCCCGCCCCACAGCCACCTTCACTTCAATTGCTACCGTTCTCAACTCGCTCCAGCAGCGCAGGCAGGTCGACGAGGAGCGCATTCCCCGCGAGGCCCTGTCGCCCTTCGCTGCCGGGGGCAATGTTGCCAGCGCTCGACGTGATTGCCCCGTAGCGCCCGTCAGGAGTGATGGCTCTGGACCAACTCGGCCCATCTGGCAGTTGTACGCCCCAGCCCCGGCTGATGAGCACCGTGTGCCCCACCTCCCGATCGCGCACGTACACTTCAGGACAGTTACCCTGCGCGTAGTGCTGGCAGGTGATCGGACCCTCCGGTGTCAGGTTCCCGGCAAAGGAGTGAAAGAGCACATAGCGCCCGTCCGCAGATACGTAGCCCCCACCGCTGATCGCGTCGCCGGGCTCATCCTCATCACTCACGCTGATCATCTCCATCGTCCCCGCTTCCCGGTCAAACAGGTAGACATGCCAACAGGCCGGGAGCTCATCACCCGTATAGTTGATGCAGGATGGCACATCGCGCTCGACAAGACGAGGGGCGCCCGACTGGAACACGACGTAGCGGCCGTTAGCCGAGAGGTCGACATGCGCGCTGCCTCCCTCGTGACCTGGCTGAACGCTGCTCTCGCCCTCGTCCTCAGGGTCACTCACCGGTTGGCTGATCCACTCTACATCACCGTCTTGCCGGTCAAACACATACATCTCACCATCTTCGATGAATGCCACGACGCGCCCATCGGCGGAGATATCTGCGGCGAGGGCTGCAGGGCTGATCTGGCTGATAGTGCCCGTCACGCGGTCGAGGAGCAGCGTGCCGCTATGCAGGTTTCCGCTTGCGGTGAAGACGGCATAGCGCCCATCTGCCGAGAGCGCAACGGATGGATAGATGCGGCTTACACCGCCCATCGGCTCGCCGACAGCCGTGCGAGAGATAGTGCCAGTCAGCATATCGTAGAAGAACAGCGATCCGCACTCCTGCTCCGAGTCTGCCGGACAATCGGCACTGACATCGTCGCCTGTCAGATCGGTCGCCGAGGACCAGAACGCCGCTGTGCTGCCATCGGCAGAGAGTGCAATGCCGCCCCCCGGCGATCCCTCGACATGGCCGTCCTGCCCGACGTTGAGGGTCGTTTCCGTCTCGCCGTCTAACACCACGACGCGGTTCCCCTCCTGCAGCAGCACCCGGCTGCTATCCGCAGAGAGTTGAACATCGCCAACATTAGCACTCGGACCCGCTTCAAACACGTGACGGATCGGCCAGTTTGAGGGGGGTGGACTGCTGGCGCTGCCATCCGTCCACTCCGTGATGCGGTAGACGTAGATGCCAGCGTTCGAGTTATGGATGATGACGTACTCGCCCCACGTCGTCACGGTCGGATCGTAGCCGAAGAGAGGAGGAGATTCGAGGAGCCCCACCGCACGCGGCGCGGCCGGATCGCTGATGTCGGCAATCAACAACCGAGCGTTCTCGTCGTCGTAGTTGTTGGGCTGCGCGATGACAAACGCCAGGTCGCCGCTCAGCGCCACTTTGTATGCTCCCCTGAACTCTAAGCGCCCGACCACTTCGGGATTGGTTGCGTCGCTGGCGGAGACGAGCACCAGCCCGTCGAGGATAGAGGCCGCGGCGACGAGGTCGCCGTCAGCCGCGATGTGCCGGATGCCGGGCACCGACAACGAACCGACCTCTTCTAGCGAGGCAGCCTCGAGCACATGCAACTGCGCGTCGTCATTATAAAACAGATATCCGGCACCGAGAGCGAGCGTTCGCGCCTCTTGTGGTGTGTAATATCGGGCAGCCACCCGCGGAGCTTCCGCAGCGAGCAGGTCAACGGCGATGACGCGTTCATGTGTTTCGCGGGCGTACAGCCTGCCGTCCGCCACAATGGGCTGAACGCTCCAGTCGAACGGCGTACCCGCCGGCTGTACATTCAGCAGGGCTGGTGCTTCTGGATTGGCCAGGTTAACGGTGTATAGATCCCCCCGACCGTTTGTGAGGTAAGCCCGGCTGCCTTCCGCAGCAATACGGGCCTGTTGGGCCTCCAGATCGGCAAGACTCCCGAGTAAGTCAAGACCGGGCAGGCGGAATGTTTGAAGCTCAATTGTCGAGCTTCCACGGTAACCGCTAGAGATGTCTGCGACCACTAAGATGTCGTTGCTCACCACGGCGCTGTCCGCCCATGTGAGGGGTTGGTACCTTGCAACTCGCTCCGGCATGGGGTCGGGCCACTCCCAGCCGGGGATGAGGGACGCGAGAGGATAGACGTCAAGGAAGCCGCCACCCGCCGCCAGCAGATACTCGCCTGCGACCGCGGACTGAGTTGACGCAGGCGCAGCTTGCTCGGTCGACAGTTGTCGAGGTGGTTCAAGCGCCGAGTAGGCAGGCACGTAACCGCCCGCAGCCTGATAACCGCTGGTGTAGAGTAGCCCGTGTTGTGCGGCAATGCCGGCCACAATCCCGTGTTCAAACTCCTCTGACTCCCATAGCAGTTTGGGCTGCTGTAGCTGGCTGATGTCGAGCGCAGTAACTTTATAGTAGTGACCGACAAGTATCACATCGGCGTAAGCTGCAAGGCTGCGTACATCATCTAGACCCTGCCATATTCTGATCGGCTCATCCAGTTCACCGCTTATCCGCGCTTCAAGTGCCCACAGATTAGCCGAAGGATCCCCGCCCCAAGCGGAACCCGCGGCGAATACCATGCCGTTGGCCCACACAATCTGATCAATGCGAACCGGAATGGTCTGTGAGGATAAAAGAGTCAAGCTGCGGCTGTCGATAGCTGTGACATGAGAGCTGTACTGAACTTCGCTGCTGCCGTCCGGTGCGCCGCTGTACGCGGCAGCCACCCCCGCCGCGTACAGCATGCCCTCGCCGAGTGCAAGGTCCGATGCCGGGCCGGGCAGCTCAAGCTCGTCAACCACGGCCATCGCCGCCGGGTCGCTCACGTCCAGCGCAACGACGTGGTGATCCGCGCCCACGTAGGCCATTCCATCCTGCACCACGACCGCACGCACGCTGCCCGGCAGAAGATCGCTCTGGCCGATCAGTTGAAGTTCCGGCAGCGCGGACGCGTCGAATGCTACCAGCCGCGGCCCAACTCCCACATACGCCACGTCCCCCTCGACCGCCACTGACCGCACAGCACCGCCGGTCTGCGCGACAAGCTCCAGCGCGACCTCGCCGCTCACGTCAAGGTCGGCGGCTGTCACGATGGTTGGGGTCGCTGCTGGTGCGACGGTATCTACAGGTTTGAGGGTCGGTGTGAGGCTTGGCTGTGGCGTGTGGGTCGCAGCCGGTGACGGGGGCAAGGTAGGCAGCGTGGCAGTGGTGGGAGGAGAGGCGAGTGCGGAGATGGGCGTACAGGCACTCAGAGTAGCGACAACCACGGCAGTGCCGAGGAGTCGACAAAAGGCTCTCATTGCAGCCTCCGAATGTGTTGAAAGGGGGCGGTTAAGCTATCTTTCGCTCGTCACTTTTTGGTGCCTAGCTTTACGCCAATGGCAATTACGGTTGCTGCAACAGCAAGAACGGAAATGACAATAAGAGCGTTTGAGAGCCAGGTGATCACCAGCATAGCAATGTCCTTTGTTACGAGGGCTGCCCACTGGACACTCGCGTTAGGAGGACAAAACCACATTTTGTCTACCTTAGCACAACTCCAGCGAGTCGTCATGTTACGTCTGCTTGCTTCAGTTAGCCTAAACGTCACGGGTGGCGTAGTTTGGCATCAGCATGATGGCCGGCACCACGCCGCGATGAAGGAGAATCGATGCGAAAAACGCCCCCTCTTGACTCCAGGCTGAATATCATCTACTATATCGTCAACAGATATATTATACCCGTCACCGATATAGTCGAGGGTAAAGCCTATGCAAGCCCGATCTCGCAACCCACAGGACGAACTCCCCCTCAGCCCGGCGGTCTTTCACATCCTGCTGGCGCTGGCCGACGGCGAGAAGCACGGATACGCCATCATGAAGGAAGTGGAAGCCGCCACCGACGGTCAGATCAGCATGGGGCCAGGCACGCTTTACGGCTCCATCAAGCGGATGCTCAAGGCAGGGCTGATCGTCGAGACCAACGAGCGCCCCGACCCCGCGCTCGACGACTCGCGCCGCCGCTACTACGAGCTGACCGGCTACGGTCGGCGGGTGCTGCAAGCCGAACTTGAGCGGCTGGCGCAGGCGCTGCGGCTCGCCCGGCAGAAAAACGTGCTCGACAGCACCGCCTTCGGGCTGGGGGACGCGTCATGATGCTCGCCGAGCGCCTCTACCGCCTGCTGCTCCACCTCTACCCGCTCGACTACCGCCGCGAATACGGCGACCTCATGCTCACGCACTTCCGTGACCTGCTGCGGGACGCTCAGCGTTCCGAGCGTGCATTCGCCGAGGAGAAACTGATATTGCACATCCTGCTGGATACTCTCCACAGCGCAGCACGCGAGCACCTGGACGCACATCAGGTTGGTTTAGCCGCCGACCTCCGGCAAGCCAAACCCTTACCTCTGCTGACACGCTTGCTCGCACTCGCACCGGCCTTCCTGTATGTGCTCTTCTACAGCCTGAATGAAGTCGGCGTGACGGTTCCGCCCGCACTCATCATCGCGGCTGCGTGCGGTGTGCTGCTGGTCACCCTGTGGGCGTGGATCAAGAGCCTGCGCCGGGGGAGCAGCATCATACCGGGCTGGCTGATGTACAGCGCCGGATCGCTCACCATTGTGCTCGTCTTCGCCCTTAGCCGCCTGCCGACACCCGTTGGAACGGTGGTGCTGCTCGCGCTCGCTACGGCAGGATTGGTGGTCACGGCGATGGGCGTTCACCGCTTCAGGCACCGGTACCACACACCCCGGCTGGCCTGGGGATTGCTCGCGGCGCTTGTCGCTGTCTTCACGGCTAGCCATCTGCCTGACCTGCTGACTGGCATCCTCAGCCTGCCTTTCCTCGGCATCTTCTACCTGCTCCCTGTCGCGCTCGGACTGTGGCTCTGCGAACGGCATGGCAGCGCTGCGGTCCTGTTCCCGGGCAGTATGATCTGCCTGCTGGCAGGCATCGACATCACTTACTGGGTTTCGCTGCCCGGCCCAACCGCTTATCACCTCTTCAAGATTAGCTGGTTTGTCCTGGTGTACCTCGTGGCGCCCCTGTGGGTGCTGAGCGCTCAGCGTGAATCAGGGCGCACGCTGGCCTTGCTGCCCTTAGCCCTGGCCTGGGGAGCGCAAACGGCAGCCTCGATACACGGCACCGCGCACTATGCTTCTGTGGGCAATCAGCTATCGCTGGTGGCGAACGGCTTTCTGGTACCACTGCTCGCGATGGGGTTCGCTCTGGTGCTGTACCGCTCGCCCGCCGAGGTGGAGGGGCGCCCACAACCGCCCCGGCCCGGCGATGGAGCCGCGAGGGCGCGTGACGTTGCTCGAACAGCCATCAACAATAAGGCCCCGATTGCTCGGGGCCTTGGTATGTTCATTCAGTTAAGCGTAAGCCTCAATCTTCCTCAAAGGCAAAGTGATCGAACTTCAGCGTGCGGCTGTTCTCGCTGACCGTGCGGATGATATTCTCATCGAAGCCATCCGGCTTCCGGGCCTGGATCTCAACCGTGATATTCACGTCGCAACCCACCAGGCTCGTGAGATGCTCGATCACCTCGTCGACGATCTGGGCCACATCTTTGTTAACTCGCTGCGCGTCGACGGTCACCCGGCCATAGTAGCGGCTGACAACCTTTACCCTTTCCTTGACCGGACCCCGCACGCCGCCGCCTGAGTCATCCCCATCTGTGCCACCTGTGACGCCCTTGCCACCCGGGCCTCGTAGCGGCTCAACGACGGGCGGCTCAGGCACCGGGCGCTCGTTGAGTGCTTCCGGATGCACCAGCAGGCTGTTCTGGTCAAAGTAGATGCTGCCCGTACTGCGGAACACAACACCTGTATGGTACCCGTCGGCGTCTACCGCAGCCGCGTAGGCAAACGGCGCGTCCAGACGGCTCACGCCGTCCTTCACCGCCTTGATCAGCACGTCGCGGTCCAGCAAGCGCGGGAGATACACGTACTGCGCCAGATACTCCCACAACTGCTTGAGCCTGACCTCCCAGCCACGTTCATCGTCCCAGATATAACGTTCCAGTTCCATGCGCAGGATGTCAGGCGACCACTCGGTGATGAGCAGGCCATCGTTGCGCAGCTTGCGGGCCGCGCCCTCGTAGAAGTTCTCGCCGCCGCTGATGCGGCTCGACTGGAACTCGATCTCGCCGAGGGGGTCGGGCTGCGTAGGCACGATCAGCCAGCTATAGGCCGTCCTCACCCGCAGATCGACGGTCTCATCGGCCTTGCGCAGCGCCTCGGCGACCTGGCGTCGCTGCTGCGCGTCGAGGTTGAGTTGCTCCTCTTCATCGCGGATAGACCGCCATGCCATGAACTCTCGCACTGCGTCCCTGAGCGACACCGCGTCGTTCTCGTCGGCAGCGAGGAACACAAGCATGTTCTTATACAGCCGCTGCGCGGAGCCGCGATTGTGGAGGAACTGCTTTGCACCGACGAGCGCTTCCGTCTCCGACGTAGCGCGCTTGTGAGTCGCGTCGGGATGGAGCACCACAATGCGAACCCGGTCGTCATCGGCAACATCGGACGTATCCGGCGGGGCGATGTGAAAGCCGCCGAAGTCACGAGGGCGCGGCACCTTGCGCAGCCGCTCGATGATCTCCGCGTTGACCTCGTCATGTGCGAACGTCTGCGCACGGTCACGTGCCAGCTTGTTGACGGTTGGCCGCGTATCGTACCAGTAGCGCGAGCCTTCCGAGTACAGGTAGGTCAACTCACCGCCCATCCGGCGCAGAGCATCCCCGAATACCGCGATAGACTCGCCCGGCTGCGCACAGCCAAGCCTGATCCGCACATCTTCCAGCCCGCGGATCTTCTGCGCGGCAACCGAAGGCGCGCTGCCGATGAAGATCGTCCGCGCCACGCGCCGGGCCGCGCTGTACCGCCCCAGCGCCGGGATATTCACATCGATCCGGTACGGGCGCGATTCCGGGCCGTCGATGTCTACATCCACCACCGCCGACCACGTATCGGGCAGGTAGCGCAGAAGCTCATTACGCACCGGCGTTTCGTCGAGCGGGATGGTGCCCGGCATGATCATGAGCGAGCGGTCGTTCCCGCGCCACAGCTCGTGGATGACCGCGGCCATCAGGCGCAGCACACCGCGCGTGCGCTGGAAGCGCTCCAGCGTGGACCAATCCTCGTAGAGCCGGTCGAACAGCTCAGGGTGGATGGGGTACGCCGACTTCATGCGGTCGATGTACTCGCGCTCGGAAACGCCGGAGGGGAACTCACCCTTGTTATTGCGGTACATGTCGGCAAACGCCTCGACCGTCGCATCGCGTGAGGCGTAGTCGATGTCATCGCTGAACAGCCGGCGGCGCACGATCTCAAAGCTCTCACGCGCGGTAACAGGCTTCCATACCGACTCGATCCGCCCGACGATATGGGCAAGCTGTTCGAGCGTCTGCAAGCCGATCTGGCCGCCAACCTCCAGGGCGGACCGCCCCGACTTGTCCGACTCGGGCAGCGAGATGAGCAGCAGCGAGGCCGATGAGCGGCGCACCGCCTCGGTAATGGACTGCATAAAGGTCATCACCGAGTCGTAGGAGCCAGCGCACAGGCCGGTCTGCCCGTAGATGTTGCGGACATAGGCGACAAGCTCGTCGAGGATGATCAGGCAGGGGCCGAATGTCTCAAGCACCTGGAGCAGCACGTCCGCACCCGGGCTGACGCTCCGCTCGTCGGCCTCCCGCACCATCGCGTAGCCGTCCGCGCCGCCAAGCTGCCAGGCGATCTCGCCCCACAGCGTGCGCGTCGTCACGCCGTCGGCGTGGTGCGTCGGGTTGGTCGGCGAGAAGTTGGTGCCGACAATCACCGCCCGGTTGGCCTCCGGCATATCGATGTCGCCGACTTCTCTGGCGATGCGATCGCCGTCAGGGAAGTCGCCCAGTTCCAGGTTGGGCCCCGCCAGATGGTACATCGCCAGCATGCTGTGTGTCTTGCCGCCGCCGAACGAAGTCTGGAGCTGTACGACCGGGTCGCCGCCCTGACCCGTCAACCGCTTGATGCCTGTGACAAGCAGCGACAGCAGGCCCTCGGTCAGGTACGTGCGGCGGAAGAACTCAACCGGGTCCTGATACTCGGAGGCGGCTGTGCCCGCCACGACCTGCGACAGGTCGGCGGCGAACTCCGCCTCAATGTAGTGCCCGCTGGCAACGTCCGGATGCGGGGTGATGACATCCCGCCAGGGCTTGAGGCCCATTACCTCGGCGGCCTGGCTGTTGAGCGGGCTCGTTGCCTTCTTCGCCTTCTCACGCTCCTCCTCGTAGCGCAGCCGCAGCATGCCCTTACTGATCTCCTCGACGCGCGCCGCCTCTTCCGCCGCGGTGACCATCTTCAGCAGGCGCTGTGCGGTGTCGGCAACCCGGTACGCCTGATCGTTCGTGAAAGCCTTTTGATGTGCCCAACTGTTGCGCGCTTCATACAACTCGCTGACGTACGAGCGCCCCACATGCCCCAGCTTGTCGTGAAAGACATTGTTCCAGTCGCGGAGCATGAGTGTGAGCAGCTTATGCACGTCGAGGAAGCGCAGCAGCCCTTCTTCACTGCGGAAAGCTTCGTCGGGCAAATCGTCTGCTGCGTAGCCGAGACTCTGCTCAACGGCATTCATCAGGCCGTGGCCCTTGTAGACCATCTTGTACTCGCGGATCACGTACCGCCCCAGGCCATCGCGGAGGGCGTCCAGCACCCGCTCGACTCGATCTCGATTGCTTAGTGCCATGTTCTAGTCGTCGCCTTTCTGCTGTTCCATATACTCATCTAATGACACCGGCGGCAGACCCTCCTTCATGCGGAACCGTGCGCGCGCCTCGACGTCTGTCTGGTAGTCCAAGCCGCGCCGCTCGGCGATCGTGTGCAGCAGACTGTCAATGCGGTGGAAGTCCTGCAAATAAACAGGCTGGCCACTGTGGTGAAAATACCGCTGATAGAAGAACAAGATGAGCCGTAATCCGAGCGTATTTGTGTGCCACTCGCCAGACTGGTCGTATCGGTCAAGTTGCTCCCATGACCAATCGGCATACTCCGCCATTCCCAGTTCCTTAGCGATGCTATACCCGTTCATGAGTAGGGCGAAGAACTGCCAGTCCTCGAATCGCTCAGGCATCTCGAGCTGCTGGGCCTCGGCCTCGGCAACTGTTTGTACGAGTGGAGGCTCACGATACTCACCCATTACGACTCACCGAGGTCCATACCCATCTGCTGGTAACTCTCCCGGATGTTGGCCGCCTGCTCCTGGCTGGCGCTCCACGAGATGACCAGCGCGTTGTAGTCCCGCGCCAGATCCGCCCAGCCCTTGCGCTCGCAGATGCTGTACAGCCGGTAGGCAAGCTGCCGCGCCTGCCCCGCCAGCTCCGCCGACATCTTCGCCAGCAGCATCGCCGCCCCTTCCTCCCCGTGCGTGTTCAGCCGCTTGATGAGGTGGTGCGTCGCCTCCCACACCGTCAGCCGCCGGTCCGTCGACGGGTCCCAGCCCGGGCCCAGCTCCGACCAGTGGATCAGCTTCACCTTGCCCGCGCTCGCCGTCAGGATGCCCGCGTTCTGCATGCCCTCCACGCTGGTGTTCTTGGCCCGTGCCAGCACATCCGCCTGGCCGAACCCGGCCTCGCGGAAGCCGAACTGCTCGAACCACGCCACCGCAAAGCGCGTCTCCGGGTCGACATCTCCCTCCTGCTCGGCGAGGTAGGCGTCCAGTTCCTGGTTGATGAGCTGCAGGGCGGTGCGGACGGTGAGCCGCTCGCCGTTGGGCTCCAGCACCTTGCTGTAGCGGCTGTAGACGGCCATGCCCGGCCCGATGCTCGCCTGCGCGAGGTCCACCGGGGCGATGTTGCCCGACTGCATCTCCTTGAGGGCGGCGGGAAGCTCC
>ERZ773359.3086-NODE-3086-length-19793-cov-5.256409_pt1 | contig 19793 bp, 15 predicted proteins | sample MGYA00374955_ERZ773359 | MGnify/ENA primary metagenome ERZ773359 (study PRJEB29098, sample SAMN04486028) | biogas fermenter metagenome | study: EMG produced TPA metagenomics assembly of the Biogas fermentation microbial communities from Germany - Plant 4 DNA1...
TAAAATTTCTTTATCTCAAAATTTTAAACTGCCGCTGCCGTCAGTCTTATAAATATTCAAAGTTGTTGATATTTCATTAAATATGTGTGTATAGTTTAATAGAAAATCAAAGACCTCTGCTCGATCGACAACTATATCCTGCACAGGTCAATTATTACATTTATTATATATTGATAATGGCAAAAATACAATATATTACTATCGAAATAGATCATATCTTTATGTAAAATCTTGCATTATGTCGAAAATGAATAATTCGCATAAAAATTTTACTTAGTAATTTTTATCGATAATTATGACTATTTTTATATGTTTACTAAGATAGATAAATTAGTACCAGAAAAAGCAATCTTTTACCAAACAAATTACTGCAGATATGTAAAATGAAAGTACAGAAAATTTCTTAAATTATTCACTGAAAAGGAAGTTTGTCCGCTTTGTCAAGAAAAATAGAAGGAGTATGATATTATGCCTAAAAAATTCTTTGATGAGTTGGCTTACAAGAACCTCGACGATTTCATCTATGGCTCATCCATTCATCCTGTACAATGCAAAAATGGACTTGTAATCGGAGGTGGACAGGTCTACCCTGAACTTAACTTTACTCTGCCCCCTATGCAAATTACACAGGACACAATGCCGGAAGTATTAAAGCAATATAAAGACATTATAGAAGATGCATGCAAAAGAGCAAAGGAATTATTTGCACCGGGATTTGCCGTAGAAATTGAACTCCTTCCCCCAACCACCTACAACCCTAAATGGGGTATTGAAATTATCAAAACTGTCAGGGACGTAATGTATGAATATGAACACAAATATGGTCTGAAGAGTGCCTTAAGGGCGACCCCCATTGATATCCGTGAAGACAGGGAATCCCTTCATATGTGGAAAGGAAAGCATTGGGAATTAATTCTTGAAACCTTTGAGGGCTGTGCAAAGGAAGGCGCCGATTTCCTTTCCATTGAATCCATCGGAGGCAAAGACACCCATGACGAGGCCATTATGTTCTGTGAAATTACAAAATCCCTTTTCGCCCTTGGCGTTTTAGGCGCACGGGATATGTCTAAATTATGGAAGGCTGTTGTAGAGATAGCAGATAAAACCGGTAGCATTGCAGCAGGTGATACTGCCTGTGGATTTGCCAATACTGCTATGGTTCTTGCTGACAGAGGTTATGTACCCAAGGTGTTCTCTGCGGTAGTCAGGGTTATGTCTGCCGTCAGAAGTCTTGTCGCTTTTGAAGAAGGTGCTGTTGGACCTCATAAGGATTGCGGCTATGAGGGTGTATACATAAAAGCAATTACAGGGACACCTATTTCAATGGAAGGAAAATCAAGTGCATGCGCTCACCTGAGCCCTCTTGGAAATATTGCAGCAGCAGTTGCAGACCTTTGGAGCAACGAATCTGTTCAGAATATCAAGCTGCTTGGCGGCATGGCCCCGACTGTATCTATGGAACAGCTCATTTATGACTGCAGACTTATGAATGAAGCATCAGCAAGAGGCAAAAATGAAGCATTATTGCTAAGGGATTTACTTGCCGATTCAGACAGCCGTTTTGACCCACAGGCCTATGTTCTCAGACCCGATGTAGTATTGGAGATATCAAAAGAGATTGTGAAAGAAAAGGATCACTTCAGCAGAACAAAAGCTGCTGCCCTGGCTGCCATTGAACAGCTCAGAAAAGCTGTTAAGCAAGGAAAGGTGCTTGTTGAACAAAGGGAGCTTACCTGGCTGGATACCATGGAAAGTCAAATAGAAAACATACCTCAGGATGAAGATGAATTCATCCGACAAATGATTGCAGAAAATGGTTCCGACAAATTCGTACCTGAAAAATATGATTTGTAATCTATGAGTACTTAATGGATTTTGCTCCTGCCCTTGCAGAGATATTTTTAAAACAGACTTTGAAAATCTCTGCAAGGGTATTTTTATGTCAAAATGAAAATCTAATACTACCTGCCCTCAGCCATCCAGGCAAGTCACCGCAAGACCAATAAGAAAGAGTAGAATTGAAATCCACACATTACTGATTAAAATCATTGAAAGACATAACATTCCCCACAGCCAAACAATACTTGTCCAGAATGTTTTTTTCGTAAGCCCTTTCCTCTGCTCATAGTTCTCGATATGTTCCCTGAAAAAGGATACTTTCATTATCCTCGCTTTAATGCGGGGTGCTGAGGAGAAACATGCCACCGAAAGCAGAACAAAAGGAGTAGTAGGCCATACTGGAAGCAGCAAACCAATTACTCCAAGACCCAGAAAGAAAAAGCCCAATTCTGTAAGTAGAAATGTTTTTAACTGCAACTAACCACCACTTTTACCGTATAGACTTTTCCAGCTTATTTATTAACGCGATTTTTAACGAACTCGAGGAAAGCTTCTACCTGGTCTTTCACAAAAGAATAGCTTGTTTCATTCAATGTAAGCTTACCCTGGTCGTCCATAAGCTGCATGGCATTTGGTATGGTAACTCGCGGGAAATTCATGATATCCATGTCGAGAAAGCTCAAAAGTGTAACCAGGTGATCCTGAGCCAGTGATGTGCCTGCCATACCAAGGGATACTCCACTGAAACAAGCAGGCTTCTTTGCAAGTATCGGAGGTTCTTCTTCACCTGTTGGCCGCGACAGCCAGTCAATTACATTTTTAAGCGCGCTCGGGAAGAAATGATTGTGTTCAGGGGTAAAGAACCATATTGCATCGGCACTCTTAACTTTTTCACGAACACGTTTCACAGGTTCCGGGGCAGGAAATTCAATATCCTCGTTCATCAATGGTACATCATCGTATTCAAGCAGTTCAAAATCTGCCCGATCACCTATTATTTCCTTGACTATAAGAGCCAGCTGACGATTTAACGATCCTTTCCGCAGTGAACCTACAATGGCTAATATCTTATTCTTTTCCAAGGCTAATCCACTCCTTAAAAAATAATCATACTTTTTATAACTTGATTAGTTTCTTAATACCAATATACCCAACAAAAAGGCATATTAAATTTTGTCTCATATATTTTTTATGAGTGATAGCTCAGAATTATATTATCCTGCCATTTAAGGTTTTATCCGGACATATTGAAAAAATGCATACATCGATATTCGTTATCATATATTTGGTATTTGCCATTCTATTTCAGCCAGTCCATTGGCTCTTAAATATTTGTTGACTTTTGAAAAATGTCTGCAGCCGAAAAATCCTCTGTTTGCAGACAATGGACTTGGATGTGCGGCAGTTAAAACCAGATGCCTTGGATTTGTCAGATATTTTGCCTTTTCTTTGGCATTGTTACCCCACAGTAAATAAGCCACAGGAGCATCCTTCCTATTTAATATTTGTATTATTGTATCAGTGAGAATCTCCCACCCTTTATTTCTGTGTGAATTAGGACTATTAGCCACAACAGTCAGGCTCGTATTAAGAAGGAGCACACCCTGTTCTGCCCAGGGTACGAGGTATCCGTTATTAGGTATGTAACAGCCCAAATCATCAGATAATTCTTTGAAAATATTTATCAAAGAAGGTGGTATTTGTACTCCAGGCTGTACTGAAAAGGCCAGCCCATGAGCTTGATTTACACCATGATAGGGATCCTGTCCCAAGATTACCACTTTGGTATCCTCGTATGAAGTCAGCTTCAAGGCTTCATAAATCTTGTACATGTCGGGGTAAATGGTTTTTGTCCTGTACTCCCTTATCAGAAATTGTCTTAATTTTAAATAGTAGTCTTTTCTAAATTCGTCTTTTAATAGTTCATCCCAGTCATTACCTAGCTTAACCAAATTATCCCTTCCTCTGCATTTTATTATTATAAGTCGGCATGACAGTGATAAATGCCCGACAGCAGATTACACCTCTCAATTATACCATTCAATCCTGTTATCAGAAATATAATTAAAAATTATTGTATTCCTCAACTTTACAGGATAATTAATGTATAAAAATATAAAAAACATGGTCAGCAGGGTTTTTCCTGACCCCTGCAGACCATGTTTTATCTGTATCCTCAACTGGAGGAATCCTTTCAAATCATGCAGATGGAATGGCTAAACCCGGTTATATCAATGTACAAAGCATTAAAATATGGACTCAGCCATATGCTCTTTTTTATCCTGAATTATACGATCCAGAATATCCTCCCCTAACCGTTCTATGCTCCTGCCTTCAGCCCTGAGATCCCGGCCTAACGCCGCTATAGCAATCTCGATCAATGCAGTACAAACAGGGGTTGGCACATTATATCTGGCTCCCAATGTTTCAAGGAGAACAAGCCCCTGTGGCACGTCCTCGGAGATGTATCTCGAATCAACCTTCACAGGTCCTTTCGCACGGGTATCCATACCTGCATACCAGAAGAATACTTCTTTTGCATCGCGACTGTCGTCCAGTGTATTGCGGAACTTACATGCTTCCACATAGGGAACGCGTTTGCAGCCCAATTTCTCCATTACATCCATTTTTTCCTTGTCAAGTGCTTCAAGTATGCGCCAGACACTGGGGGTGAAAACTTCATGGTACATGCAGTAATCACCATTGGTCTTTTCTATGCGTGGAATACTCATAATAGCTCCAACAGTATGGACAATCAAGTTAGGATTGTGAAGCGCAGCTTCTATTACAGAGGGAAGATAGGTAAACGGAAAACCTAACTGGTCAAGTATCTCCTTACTCTTTTTTGTACGGCTTGCAGGATAAATCCCCAGCGGATTACGTACATTGCGAAAGCCAATCTTTATTGTGCCGGGTTCAATAATTCTGCAATCCAGGAAAGAGCTCTGAGCTTCACAAACAGTAATATCTATATCTGAACAATGCTTAAGTACATAGGCAGTTGAAAGATAGCCCGGATTCAACAAAAGAATCTGACCATCACGCAGATAGGGTTTTATGCGTTTTATTAAATCCTCATGATAATTGGTCTGTATGTAGACAATTACAACCTCGCTATCATTTATCAGCGAAATGTCCCTTGTTACATGTTTAATTTTGGCAGTTACTGTTTTGACATTTTCAATAAGATTGACTGTACCGCCATTTTCAACAAGATGATTGAAATTTTCATCATGCATGGCATTGGATGTTTTAATCAGCGTCACTTCGTGACCTTTCAAGCTCAATTCTGCAGCTACTGCTGTACCACCATTTCCGGCTCCTAAAATTGATATCTTCATACTATCATCCTTTCTTTATAGTAATAATTTGATTCATCAGCAAATTCGGGTTCATTCAGGAAAATTGTATCCAATACTTTTTCGGTAAGGTCTCCAAAAAGCGGACCGCATGTGACCTGATTCATTCCAGGGCCACCATTGTATTCAATCAATACTGGCTCTCCTATTTCGTCAACAGCAAAATCCCAGCCAATAATGCGAAAATGAGGAACAGTTTTATGAGCCCTGCGGACTGCTTCAAGTACCCGGTTATATGAAGGTATTTTAATTTCGGCAAAAACCGCCCCATTGGGATGACTTGTTATCCACTGCAATTCATTGTTCAATGCCCTTTCCTCAAGCCTTCCATCAGGAAGAATCGGACAGGCAATACCACCGGCAGAAAAGTTATCCAGCCGTGAACCTGCCACTCCCATACGCAGGATAGCCGAAGAAATATGCACTTCACCACGGAACAAAAATGAAATCACCCGTATTGTATTAATTGATTCAGGATGTATGGAAGACAGAATCTTATGCTGGGATACAACTCCCTGAACGATGTAATCAGTGCCATACGACTTTAACAGTTCCTGAATATTCATATTATGATGCTTATCTTTTTCGTAGAAAAAGATATCTACACCCTCACCACTATATATTGAGGGTTTAATAACAAAACTTTTCTCAGTCTCCAACAATGATATTGCTTGTTCAAAACTGATGATCTGTCCAAATCCGTCATAAAAACAATTATTGGTGTTTCTGACAATAGTACGCGGCTGTTTCAAATAGGGAAACAGTTGCTGATAAAAACATTTGTCGGTATATGCCTGACGAAAATTTTGTCTGTTAAATGCCGGATAGATTTTCTGCCAATAAATATCCTGGGGAATATAACGCGGATCATATTTCCCATCCTTGTAACAATACAGGTCATACCACATTTTTTCAGGCTTAATACCATATTTGCTCCAGAATGAAAGCACCTGTGATTTAAAAAGCTCTTTGCTTCCCCTGTATCCGCCGTTAAGAATTGAAAGCTGTTGCCGGCACCCCTTTCGGGCTTTTCGTGCCTCCATGGAAAGATCAACCTTTTGATAAACCGTCCAGCAAAACTTCTCCCATTTACCGGCCTGATTAATTCTCTTTTTCATTTCATCCCTCACTTTTCTATTTTTTAGGAAATTTATTTCCTTCCAGTTCCACCTGTATATTGCAGACAATTTAGGATAAAAGACCATTGTATTGATATAAAAATACACGAATTCTAAAATATGTAAAATATTTTCCGAATTTCTGCCAGTGTTTATAGCTTCATGTAATTTTTCAGAATTGTTTATTTGACCAATTTTATTTAATGTATTACAATTAAGGATAAAATCGGCAATAGTTAGGCATATACAAACATATCGGAAAATGTTCGATTTTGAAACTATTTACGGGACTATCCCCGTCTAATTAAATAACTTTAGAACGGGTGAGGAGAATAGATAATCACGTCTTCCTCAAACCCTTTTTGAAGAGCTAACCTTGGATTGCTCTTTAGGCTGACATTAATAACTCCTTCTCAGCAAATGCTGCTATAAAACTTGCCAAGAAGGAGCATTATTTACACTGATTTTTCTGCACCCTCTTCTATTATCTGCAGGTTACATTTTTAATAAAGAATGCTCCGGTTAAGGAAACGATATTTAAGAAATATCTTATTTTAATGACAGACAGTATTATAGCACAAAATAGAACAATTTTCATCATAAAAGGGAAATGAATTTTTTTAACTAAAAAGATTAGGTTGACAGTAAATAAACCACTTAATATAATTTAATCAAAAGGATGTGAAAATTAAAGTGAAAGATTCTGCTGATTCTGATTCAGAATCTCCCACTCGACAGCGTAACAAAACGATTTTAACTGATAACCTTTCAAAAATTATCTGTAAATATAGTTCACACATAACAATGGGCAATCCTGTATTGTCTTTTTTGTTATGTGTTTTTTTGTTGCTATAAACCTTGTCATTATTACCCATCCGTTGTTCTTCCCAAAGTAAACTTTAAATAGACATTACTAACATATATTCAGTTTTTCTAGGAGGTTATAATTTGGACGGCAATCCTATATTGTGGTTATTTTTAATTCAATTTGCTTTTATTTTTCTCAATGCCATCTTTGCCTGTGCGGAGATAGCAGTCATTAAAACAAATGAAAATAAACTGGCTAAGCTTTCTGCGGCTGGTGACAAACGTGCCTTGCGCCTTACCAGACTTACTGAGCAACCTGCAAGTTTTCTTGCAACAATCCAGGTGGGAATTACCTTGGTAAACCTTTTAAGCAGTGCTGTTGCTACAGAGAACTTTTCTGACAGATTGGCAGATTTGATTGGAAGCATTGGTATTAATATCCCCGTGTATGTAGTTAATGTCCTTTCAGTGGCATTAATCACAATTGTGCTGACCTACTTTACTGTACTTCTTGGTGAACTCATTCCAAAACGGCTGGCATTGAAAAATGCTGAAAAGATAGCACTTAGCATGTCCGGACTCATATTCACAGTCTCAAAATTATTCACTCCTGCGGTCTGGCTTTTTACGGTCTCTACCAATGGACTTTTACGATTGTTTGGGGTGGATCCGAACTCTGAAGATGAAGAAAACGTGGAAGAAGAAATCCTTATGATTTTGGATGTCGGCAAACAAAAAGGGACAATACTGCCAGACGAGCAGAATATGATAAAGAACATATTTGAATTTGATGATATTTCTGCAGAAGAAATCATGACTCATAGAACAGAGGTTTCTCTGCTTTGGCTTGATGAAACAGATGAGCAATGGGAACAAACCATTTATGAGAGCGCTCACTCCTTCTATCCAATATGCCATAACAGCCCTGATAATATTGTAGGAGTGCTACGTGCAAAAGATTATTTCAGACTTAAGGACAGAACCCGTGAAGAAGTAATGAAAAAAGCCGTTAAACCGGCCTATTTTGTCCCTGAAACCGTGCGGGCCGATGTTCTGTTTCGTAATATGAAAAAAACACGGAATCATTTCGCTGTTGTCGTGGATGAATACGGTGGTATGAGCGGAATTATCACAATTAACGATTTACTGGAAGAACTGGTAGGCGACCTTGAAGATGATATATCTATACCGACTGAAACACCGGCCATTGAACGTATTGATTCAAAAACATGGCGCATAAAAGGCACTGCACCTCTCAGTGAAGTATCAGAAGAACTCAATGTTTCGCTTCCCTATGATGACTATGATACTTTTGGCGGTCTTGTATTCGGGGTTTTGGGTAATATTCCTGACGATGGCAGTACTCCTGAACTTGAGGAATATGGATTAGTAATAAAGGTCACAAAAATTAAAGACCGGAGACTGGTAAGTGCTGTTGTTACCTTATCGGATGCCGTCCAGCCAAGTGCAGCTAACGAATAATACAAAATCCCGGTAAATATCCGATATAATCTTCTTAAATGAAATAATTTGCTGGAGGTTTGACATGTCCATTGTAAAAGTAAGTAATTTGAGAAAAAAGTATGGCAAGTTCACCGCCTTAGACAGAATAAACCTGGAAGTAAACAGAGGCGAAATTTATGGATTTATCGGACCAAACGGAGCAGGAAAAACCACTACAATCCGTATAATGCTTGGTATTCTGAAAGCAACCGGAGGAAAAGCAGAAATCTTTGGATTGGATGCATGGAAGGATGCTGTGGAAATACATAAAAAAGTAGCATATGTTCCCGGTGAAGTAAACCTCTGGCCTAATCTTACCGGCGGTGAAACAATAGACTTATTTGTAAAATTACGCGGTTCCAATAATAAAAGCCGGCGTGACGAGCTTATAGAGAGATTTGACCTTGATCCGTCCAGAAAATGCAGAACCTATTCAAAAGGCAACAGGCAAAAGGTTGCACTGATTGCAGCCTTTGCGTCAGACGCAGATTTATATATACTTGACGAACCTACATCAGGTCTCGATCCTTTAATGGAGAATGTTTTTCAGGAATGTGTCAGGGAAGCGAAGCAAGAAGGAAAAAGTATATTCTTATCAAGTCATATCCTGTCCGAAGTTGAAAAATTATGCGATAAAGTAAGCATAATACGTCAGGGCAAAATAATAGAGACAGGCACTCTGGAAGAACTGCGCCATTTAACAAGAACCAGTATTTTTGTTCAGACCAAAGAAACTATTCCCGCTTTAAATGAATTAAAAGGTGTCCATGATATCGAAGAAAAAGATAACTCAATATATTTCCAGGTCGATACGGAAGAATTGGCTAATGTAATTAAATATATCAGCCAATTTGAAATATTAAAACTGGAAAGTGCACCGCCCACATTGGAAGACCTGTTTATGAGGCATTACAAAGGCGAGGCAGGTGAAGTGTAATGTCAGGACTATTCACAAATACAGGTAAACTGGCTCGTTTAATACTTCGCAGAGATTGTATAAGGATTTCCGTATGGATAATTTCCATAGTTTTTTTCACCATAATGATTGGTGCCATGCTGCCCGAACTATATCCCACAAGTATGGAAAGACAGTTGATGGCCGAAACCATGAAGAATCCTGCTGTTACATTTATGTTAGGACCCGGATATGGTCTTGACAACTATACAAATGGAGCCATGATGGCCCATTATATGCTGGCTTTCACTACTGTTGCCGCAGGAATAATGAGTATATTATTAACCACAAGACATACCCGGGAAGATGAAGAATATGGCCGGATAGAAATGATCCGTTCCCTTCCTGCAGGTCCATTGTCTCCTTTAGCAGCTACAATTTCAATTCTTATTATAAGCAATATAATTCTCTTTCTTACAGTGTCCTTCGGATTGTATTCCTTGGGTTTTGAAAGTATGGACTTAGACGGCTCCCTGCTTTATGGAGCATCCCTTGGGGCCATTGGCATATTCTTTGCGGCATTAACAGGACTATTCGCTCAGCTTGCAACAAATACCCGGTCAACAATCGGATACTCATTTGGTTTTCTGATTATAGCCTATATAGTCAGAGGGATAGGAGATATCAACAATGAGACATTATCCCTTATTTCCCCCCTTGGATTAATCCTCCGCACTGAAGTTTACGTAAATAATTACTGGTGGCCGGTTTTTGTCACTTTGGGAATATCTGTGATATTATTTGGACTTGCCTTGTACTTAAACTCCGTCAGGGATTTGGGCTCAGGCTTCATACCCACCAAACCCGGAAGAAGCACTGGCTCAAGAATTCTTTCATCCCCTTTGGGACTTTCATTAAGACTGCAGCGAACCCCCATCATCGCATGGGTAATCGGAATGTTTGTACTGGGAGTATCCTATGGTTCAGTTGCAGGGGATCTGGAAGGCTTTGTAGAAAGCAGTGAGATTATCCGGCAAATGCTTCCCAATATGAAAGATTTTAATCTGACGGAAAATTATACAGCTTTACTGATGACGGTTTTAAGTATAATGGGAACCATCCCTGTTTTAATGCACATTTTGAAACTCAGGACCGAAGAAAAAAGAAGCAGGACAGAACTCCTTTTTTCGACAGCAGTATCCAGAAACAGTGTAATCGGAAGCTATACTCTGGTTGCTGTTGTGTACTCTCTTGTAATCCAGCTGACGTCCATTCTTGGTTTTTGGTCTGCAGCCGTATTTGTGATGGAGGATGCAATATCATTCAACACTCTGTTAAAAGCTGGACTTGCACATCTGCCTGCCATTTGGATAATGGTCGGGTTGGCTGCTTTGTTAACAGGATTTTTACCCAACATGACAGGACTGGTCTGGCTGTACTTAGGTTTCTCATTTTTTGTTGTATATCTGAAGGATTTGATGAAACTGCCTGACTGGATCGCAAGACTTTCTCCGTTCGGGCATACTCCGCAGGCTCCAATTGAAGAGGTCAGGCTTCCGGTTATGGCTGTGCTCACATTTACAGCTATTGGGTTATTTGCACTCGGATTTATTGGATACAACAAAAGAGATCTGCAAGGATAAAATTTTACCTCAGGGATGTATTTGAATATTTGATCAACCGGCTTCAGTGACTGTGTTTTTTTATATAGTCCAGTATGGATGCTGCAATCTTATCCAAGGACAGCTGCCTGTCAACCGCACCAATGTTATATGCCGCTCTTGGCATACCATAGACCACAGAGGAGTATTCGTCCTGCCCAATGGTGTAAGCTCCGCTTTTTTTCATGGATAAAAGCCCTTTAGCTCCGTCAGAGCCCATTCCCGTGAGTATAACTCCAATAGCATCCTTTCCCGCTTCCTTTGCGACTGATTCAAACAAAACATCAACTGAAGGACGGTGACCGTTTACCTTCTCCCCGTCAAAACACTCCACTTTATATTTGTTTGCCACCTTTTTAATTCTCATATGTTTATCCCCGGGTGCTATGAGTACTTTTCCCTGTTCTATATAATCACCGGTTTTCGCTTCTTTTACATTGAGATTTGTGGTATTGTTGAGTCTTTCAGCAAACATGGCTGAAAATACAGGTGGAATATGCTGGACCACCACCACACCGGGCAATGTGGGAGGCATCTCCTTCAAAATTTTATGTATAGCCGATGTTCCGCCAGTGGAAGCTCCTATGGCAATTATCTTGTCGGCTGAAATGCTGTCGGTTTCTTTGGTTAAAACAATGCTGCCGCTTTTGGGCCTGCTCTGCACTATTTTAGCATTCGAAGCAACCTTAATTTTTTTAATCATGTCATTGACAAATTCCTGAACATTATTCAACATGCCGAAATCCGGCTTGGGTATAAAATCAACAGCTCCAGCATTCAGCGCCTCAAAAACTGAATTGCAGACCGAACTTACAATAATGACAGGTATGGGATATTGGGGCATAAGTTTTCTGATAAATTCAATACCGTTCATCTTGGGCATTTCCACATCACAGATCATCACATCGGGCCGGTATTGCAGTAATTTCTCCCTTGCATCAAAGGCGTCCTTAGCAGTGGCTACTACTTCTATTTCCGAATCAGATGAGATTGCCATCGAGAAAAATTCCCGGAATACAATACTGTCATCTACTATTAAAACCTTTATTTTCTTTGCATTTTCCATACAGCACCTCTGCGTTTACAAAAATCAAATACACTGCAAATGTATTCCATTAGCATTCCAGCTGCATGCAACAAGGCTAAAAAGGCTCCTTAAAAGACATTGACTGGCATTACATATATCTGCTGAAAACTGTCTATACTTAATTAAAATAATTCATTGTATTCTTTTGTAGCTATGGGTATAAAGCACGACGTTTTTCTTTTCTGCTATCTAAAATATACCACCTGTGCACATCATTCTAACACTTGTATAAATTCTTAAACACAGTGCCGGTTATTTTATTTTCAGAATCTTCCGATAAATTATATAACAATTATTTGAAAGGGGGCTGGTTTTATGGCCATCGAATGGACACCGGCTTTATCAGTAGGCGTTGAATATATTGATAATCAGCATAAAGAATGGTTTGAAAAAGCCAACAATCTTTTTGAAGCAGGAAAGACCGGAAAATCAAAAGAATATATTGGTGATATGCTGAAATTTCTTGATGAATACACCAAAAAACATTTCAACGATGAAGAGGCTTACATGGAAAAAATCAATTACCCTGAAATAGAACAACAAAGAATTGCTCACAGAAATTTCGTAGAAAAGCTTGCAAAACTAAAACAAGACTTCGAAGAGTCCGGTGGAAATATCGCAGTGATTGTAAATGCCAACCGGATGGTAGTTGATTGGCTGACCGGACATATATCAAACATGGATAAGAAAATTGGAATTTACACAAAGTCGTTATAATTAACAATGCCGCAACATGGATTTTCTGTTGCGGCATTATTTTTAATATCACATTTAGAATTTCCCTACATTTCAAACTGGCTGTTGTATAAATCAGCATAGAATCCGCCCTTTGCCAGAAGCTCTTCGTGAGTTCCCTGCTCAATAATGTTTCCTTTATTCATTACCAAAATGCAATCGGCCTCTTTTATGGTTGAAAGTCTGTGAGCAACAATAAAGCTTGTACGACCTTCCATCATTCTGGCAAAGGCTTTCTGGATATAGATTTCTGTTCTTGTATCAATTGAGGATGTGGCCTCGTCAAGGATAAGCATTGGCGGCATGACGAGCATGACCCTTGCTATGGAAAGCAGCTGTTTCTCACCCTGAGAAATATTTTCCGTATACTCTGATACCGGAGTGTCATAGCCCTGGGGAAGACGCCTTATAAAGCTGTGGGCATGTGCCAACTTTGCGGCCTTTACTATTTCTTCATCAGTCGCGTCGGGCTTGCCATAAGCTATGTTTTCGCGGATAGTTCCCGTTTTCAGCCATGTTTCCTGCAGAACCATCCCATACATCGACCGGAGACTGTTCCTTGTCACCTCTTTTATTGGATAACCGCTGACCATGATCTCTCCGGAATCTACATCATAAAACCTCATTAACAGATTAATAATGGTTGTCTTTCCACTGCCTGTAGGTCCCACAATAGCAATCCTCTGCCCCGGTTTTACCGAAAGGTTAAAATTATCTATTAATTTAGTATCTGCCCGATATGAAAACTCCACATCCTTTAAACTGACGCTGCCATCTACTTCAGTCAGTTTGAATGCGTCCGGTGAATCGGGCTCTTCAGATTCTTCATCAATGATGTCAAATACTCTTTTTGCCGATGCGAATGCATTTTGCAGCTCGGCAACCACACCTGATATTTCATTAAAAGGCTTGGTATACTGATTTGCATAACTTAAAAAAGCTGACAGCTGACCAACAGATATACTGCCGTTTATTGCAAGCAGAGCTCCGGTTATTCCAACAGCGGTATACACAACACCATTTACAAAGCGGGTAGCTGGATTTGTTATAGAAGAGAAAAAAGTTGCTTTAAGACCATATTCCTGAAGGCGCAGGTTAATCTCTTCAAATTGTGACTGGGCTTCCTTTTCATAGCCAAATGCCTTAACTACCTTTTGATTACTTATCATCTCTTCCACCAAAGAAGTTAATTCTCCCCTTGTCTCAGACTGAAGCCTGAACATATTAAAAGTGCGTCTGGCAATGAAACTTGCCACAAACAAAGAAAGAGGTGTGATTATAACCACAATTACTGTAATTGCAAAGTTAATTGAAAGCATAAAAACTATTGTTCCTAAAGTTGTGATTACGCCGGTAAAAAGCTGGGTAAAACCCATAAGCAGCCCATCAGAAATCTGATCCACGTCGGTAATCACCCTGCTTAATATATCCCCATGCTGATTGGAATCTATAAATTTAAGCGGAACAATTTGCAGACGGTTAAATGCCGCAGTACGTATATCTTTAGCGGTGTTATAAGTAATTTTATTGGTACATAGCCCCATCAGCCATTGTGAAAGAGCGGTTATGGCAATAACAACACCTAAACACAGAAGGACAGGCAATATCCCCTGAAAATCCACATTACCTTCTGAAATTATTAAATCTACTGCTTTTCCTACCAATACAGGCGCATAAAGAGTGGTTGAAACAGTTATAACCGCAAGAACAAGTGCCAGACACAGATAGCCGATATATGGTCTTGTAAATTTTAAAATGCGCTTCAGTACCTTGTTGTTGTTCTCTTTCATTGGCTTTTCACCTCATCTTCCGAAAGCTGGGACAAGCATATCTCTTTATAAACAGCACAAGTTTCAAACAGCTCGTCATGCTTTCCTGCCCCGACCATTCTTCCATTATCAAGAACAATTATTTTATCTGCATTTTTAATGGCCGATACCCTTTGGGAAACTATAAATACTGTAATTTTCGGTGCCAGATTTTTAAGTGCCCTTCTCAGCCTTAGATCTGTGGCAAAATCAAGGGCCGAAGCACTGTCATCCAAAATCAAAATTTCAGGCTGAGCCACAAGAGCTCTTGCAATGGTGAGCCTTTGTCTTTGCCCCCCTGATAAGTTTCTACCTCCACGCAGAATAACAGTATCAAGACCTTCAGGTTTTACATCCACAAAATCCCTGGCCTGGGCAATTTCCAGCGCTTTGTAGATCTCCTCATCAGTGGCATCTTTTTTACCCCATTGCATATTTTCGCGTATGGTTCCGCTGAATAGAACAGTTTTTTGAGGTACAACTGAAATTTTCCTTCTGAGCTCTGAAAAAGGGTATTCTTTTACATTAATTCCGTCAATTAAGACTTCTCCGCCAGTTACGTCATAGAAACGCGGAATTAAGTTTACCAAAGTGGATTTGCCCGCGCCCGTACCTCCTATAATTCCGATAGTCTCACCGTTTTCCGCGGTAAAGGAAATATCCGACAGAGCATCCTCCTCAGCTTCATTATAGGAAAAGGATACATTCCTGAATTCCACCTTCGGAGCAGAGTTGTTAATATTTTTCTGTGAAAAATCAGCGCCTTCATTCATTGAAGAAGTTACTGCAAAAACTTCATTAATCCGGATTGCAGATGCAGATGCCCTTGTAATTGCTATGATTAAGTTCGCAAGGGCAAGCAGAGCCAGAAGTATCTGAGACATATAGTTAACCAGCGCTATAACCTCGCCCTGTGTATTATTTCCGCCGTAAACAGAAAAGCCGCCAAACCAGATAACTGCAATAATTCCGGCATTCAAAATTGTATATGTGGCAGGGTTTAAAAGTGCAGATATCTTCCCTACCAAGAGCTGAGTTTTAGCCAAATCATCGACAGATTCCTCAAACCGTTTTATCTCATCTTTCTGCCTTGAAAAAGCCCTGATTACCCTGACGCCTGTAAGATTCTCCCTGGTTAAAAGTGAAACTCTGTCAAGCTTATTTTGAACATTTTTATAATGAGGAATGGAAGATGACATAATAAAATATATCACTACTGATATAAAAAGTGTTACAACCAGGAAAATAAGTGTCAGTCTTGCATTTATTGAAAGAGCCATGATAATTGCCCCCACAACAATAAAAGGTGAACGCAAAAAAAGCCTGAGCACCAGATTTACTCCCACCTGTGCCTGATTGATGTCACTTGTAAGTCTGGTAATAAGTGTGGACGTACCTATCTTATCAATTTCAGAAAACGAAAGACTGTTTATATGGGAAAACATTTCATTCCGAAGGGCTGTACCAAATCCTAAAGCCGCTTTGGCAGCAAAGTACTGGGCAGTAAGCGAACAAACAAGCCCCAGTATCCCCAGTAGAATCATGATACCGCCCATTTTAAAAATATAACCCGTATCATTATTTTTAATCCCTATATCAATAATATTGGCCATCACCAGCGGGACTATCAGTTCAAAGCAGGCCTCAAGCAGCTTAAAAAGCGGACCGATGATGGTTTCCTTAATATAATCTTTCAGGTACTTTACAAGCTTCAGCATTTTTTACTCCCCTAATTACTTTCGCTTCTTAAGTATATTTCTAACGGCCACATAGCCTTCAATTTAACATACAGAATTCAACTGTATTTAACGTAAGCGTAACTCATCCCTCGAATTATATATCATTTCCTTATAATAACACGGTTTGACAAAAATATCGATATGATATTATGTCACAAGGACGGGGATTTTGCTGCACTTCAGATGCGTATTTATTTAAATATAAACCTGCATTTTTGGCAACTTTTTTGCTTTGATTGGTAATATAAACTTATAATACCTAATACCTTGAATTATGATATAGAATTATGATATACTTTAAACAAGGTGAAAAATTTGGATAAATCAGGTACAGATTTACTCGTTAAAACCTCAAGCAAAAGCACTTGTGTTATTGCAGTTGTTCTTCTGACTGCATGTCTGTTTCTGCTTGTCGCCTGCAGTAGGTTTGGAGATAGTACATCGAAAAATTCATCAAATGACACACCAGAAAATGCTGCAGAAGTCTCCCCGGCTATAACTCCAGAAACACCGGTCAAAACTCCGGAACAGCCCACCGAGATTTCAGAACTTATAGAAAATTCTTCGTGTGGCATAAAATTGTTTCAGGACATCCCCCGAATTAAAGAAACGGCCATACCTTATACGTATTTTATCAATACGGTGGATAACGAAGATATTTTACCGAAGATCACATCCGAACCGATTTCCTGTGGGGAAGCACTGGAGGCTCTAAGTAAGTTCCAGCTTCGACTACTACGCAATGAAATCTATGCACGGCACGGATATGTATTCCAATCCAAGGAGTTAAACGACTACTTTTCAAAAAAATCCTGGTATAAGCCTGACCCTTCAATACGGGAAATCAAGCTTAGCGAGATTGAGCAGACAAACATAGATCTTATAAAGAGTTATGAAAACCGGGACTCTTTTGTGCTGACTGGCGGAACAGTCATTTCCTGGGATCTTGATAAAGATGGCAAAAAAGAACTTATTCAATTTGAAGCACACGATTGCGATGAATACACACTTCATATAAATCATGCATTTATTACCGCAAGGGGAGATAATCTCATGGGCTACTGTTCTGTCATTGATATTGATACCTCCGATTCCCAATGTGAAATTCTGGTTCGAAGCCTGGGTCCAAGCAACGACGATTCCTTCCAGCTTTATCGTTATGTAAATGACCGAATTGAGCCAATCGGTCAGGTAGATGGTCTGCTCAGCGAAGTTCCGGGCAACGGTTATTGCAGTATCCGGGTAAGAGCTAACGTTCTGCAGACCTGGTTCTTATTGGATCTTTATCGCTTAAATAGCAATGGAATGCTGGAAGACGTTGAGCAGGAGATATATCCTGTATCGGCGACAATTAAGATGGCTGGAGAAGAAGTATTTCTTGGTGAGATTCCCTACATTTTCCCGTATTATCCGGAGAATGGACAGAATGAAAACAATCTGTATGGTTATAATGTAATAACCATGCTAAAGGATCTGCCCATAGTGAATGCACCGTCCAATCCACAATCAGCAGGAGTACTTAAAAAAGGAGAAAGAATCGTATTTTTGGGAAGTGATAACAAAGAGTGGGTAAAAATCCAGGGAGAGAACGGTCTAACGGGCTGGTTTCAGTTATACGATTATAACATGCTTGAGGTAGGCGGTAACGAATATACGGCAGATGAGTTTTTCTCATCCCTTTGCCATGCGGATTAAGCTTTCAACACTATCAACTCTCTTCTTTCAGGCGGTATATAAGAAACTTTTCTTTTTTATTACTTGCATCCGGCACCCTTATTTTATCTATTACCGAGAAAGGTGTATCAGCTTCAAGAAAATCTTTATATTCGCGTATTGGATAGTAAAGAATCAAATCTACCGTTCTTCTGTGCTTTTCTACAGAATGGAGAATATTTTTGACAACTTTTCTGAATATATGTACTGAAAACGGATTAAAAAAATAAAAACAATTCTCTGTTTTATCGATTTTATAATGTTGGGCAAGTCCGAATTTAAATTTGATGGGTGCATTGATATGTTTTGCCCTCATCATATATTTCTCTTTATTTTCAAGTGCCTCTTCAAAAGTTTTATCATTGGCCTCTATTCCTGTTACAGGTATATGAAAGCGATTATGTAAGTAAAAAGCAACCCTTCCTCTCCCGCACCCAAAGTCTACGACTTTATCTGTTTTTTTGAATTTATAATTTTCAGAAAAGATATCCAAAGCCTTGTATGGTGTTGCCTCGTAACGGTTGTAGTGAATCTCACCATTTTTCCATTCCCTCAATCCAACCGTCCTGATACCAAGAAGTCTGTCCAGTTTTCTTTCTGCCATCAATACGCTCCTTTGTACATTTTATTTTGGCACCCTTAACAGGCGGTAACTTGATCTTTTAACCTGTCATCAGGTGCCAAAAGCTGATTTTGTGTCTGTAATTTAGGTTTATTTATAAACTATTATACCGTATTACTGATAACTTTTTCAAAATCCTTCATAAAGCTTATCTGCGGCCAGTCTCCTTCGGGATTGTTCCTGGCGTTTGGCTGAGGCTCACCCGGAGTGGAACGGCCTTTCCTGATATAACCTTCGAGAACATCCTGAAGCTCCTTAACTTTTTCAGGATATTTGTCAATCAGATTATTCTTTTCTTCCACATCATCTTTCAGATTATACAGCTGATAAGGCATGAATTTTCCTTCGCCGGGATCAGCTCTGAGTGCATCAATATCAGCCCCATTATCTTCTACAAAAATCAATTTCCAATCGCCTCTTCGAATGGAAAATGCACCGTTTGCAGAAGAATGTATGACATCTACACGCACCGGAACATTTTCACCTTTCCATAAGGCAAGGTTTGATATTGAGTCTTCTGCCTCATTCTGAGCGATTTGTACGCCAAGGAGTTCTGCTAATGTCCGGTAGAAATCGGTATGGCATACCAGCTGGTCACATACAGAACCTGATTTTATCAGTCTTGGGTAGCATACAATTGTAGGCTCCCGGTGCCCGCCTTCCCAAATATCGAACTTTGTTCCCCTGAAGTGGTAGCATGGATTATGCCCCTGCTGAATCAGTCCTGGAATATCCGCAACACCTGATGCACCGTTATCGCTTGAGAATATGATAACAGTATCCTCAAAAATACCCTTATCTTTTAATTTCTTTACAATTTGTCCTACATAGTCATCCAGCTGAAGCACAAAATCACCATAAATGCCTACGCCGGATTTACCCTGATATTCCTTGTCGGGCAAAAGTG